>Ga0209702_10002253_pt1 | contig 34455 bp, 29 predicted proteins | sample FRY01_FD_187210 | JGI IMG/M metagenome (GOLD analysis project Ga0209702, IMG submission 187210) | Freshwater microbial communities from Lake Fryxell liftoff mats and glacier meltwater in Antarctica - FRY-01 (SPAdes) (version 2) | ecosystem: Environmental > Aquatic > Freshwater > Ice > Glacier...
GTTTATACAACGTTGAAACGGCTGGGTAGACCGGGTTGACCGGTCGCTTACGTTTCACGAGAGATGCCCTACAGTCGAACATCGTCAAAACACTTGCTACTCTGCCTATTTGTTCAGTGCGCCCTCCGGGTTGGCGTCCGTGATGCCGAGGAGATGCCGCTCCAGCCCCCGACGGATCGAGACCACGCCGTAGCCGCCGACGAGCACGACGCGGCAGGAGGGGTTCTTGATCGCAAACAGCTTGTCCGTCGCCGAGTGGCCAATGAAGCGCTGCAAGACAAGGACGAGGTCGACGGTGCCACTATTGATGCGAGACTCCAGCGCCTGGACGTGGCGCATCCCTTTGTCGGTGGTGATCCATGTAAGCTCGGAGACCGCGAGGTCGGCCTTGATCACCTCCTCCCGCTCGGGCCGGCGGTCCCCCCCGACGATCACCGCGCGGAGCCCCAGGGTGCATGCGTGGTGCGCCCAAGGCGAATCGCTTGGGTCCGGGTCCTCGAGATCATCGGCGTCGCGGACCTCGATCTCGCGGGCGAGGACAGTGAGCCCGGAGGCGCCGACGTCCGTGTCGGGCGCCATTAGGAGCTGCGCTTTCGCGAGTCCGATGAGGCGCGGATCTCGTTCGGAGAGCTCGTGCTAGAGTTTGAGTACCCACAATTCGCCCACGAACTCCTCGCCGGTGAGACCGCGTGCGACCTTGCGACGCAACAGGCGAATCGCCTCGTCGGTCGGGATCGACAGGGTCTTCGACGTCTCTACCGATGGTGGCAGGTCTGGTGGTTTCGACTGAAACCAGTCTACCTCCGGATAGAGCAGATCAAGGTTGGTTCGCGCCGTCTGCGCGTCGTTATTCCAATCGCCGCCTTGAGGCTTGTGGTGCTGCGCGAGCCCTTGGGCAGCGCCGGGCTGGGTCTCTAGCGAGTGGCGCGTCAGCTGCGGGAAGAGAGGCTGAATCCGAGCCTTGAGTCTCGCGCCTGCTTTGCCCCTGAGTTCCCGCTCGGCGATTGCCTGCACACGCCGGGCGGCCGCCGCGAAATAGGTGACGAGCGCGTGATTCAGCGTGCGCCCGAGGGGAGCCCACGTGGTCGCCGTCTCGCGGAAGAGAGACTCAAGGCGGGTGACCTCGGCCTCGATGGGCCGCGGTCCGCGGAGGTTATTGGGCTCTGCGGCGATGAAGGCCGCGATTCGTTCTAGATGGGCCCGTTGGTCTCTGGTGATGGCCGGCAGGTCGGCGCCGTCAGCGTGATCGCGGATGACCCGGACCTCACTAGGGCGTGACCCTTGGGACCCGGCCTTCAGCGCCGCCCGGAGCTGCGCGCGGACGTCAGCGGTGACCTCCACTACCCCGGCCGTCGCGGGTACGGCCCCCGGCGTCGCGATCGCCAATTCCGGTATCACGCGTGTCGTCGCCGCCCGCCGCGAGGTCGACTCGCCCACCAGCTCGTCGCCTACCGTCGCGCCAGATCGCGCCGTCTGCGCCTCGCCGCGCAGGTCCGCCAGCCGCGCGGGTTCGACGCCGAGGTCTGGCGCCCCAGCTGTGAGCTCCGCGATGAGTCGCTGGACAGCCTCATGCCCCTGTCCCAGCGCGTCTTGCAGGATCGCGCCCAGCCGGGCCAGGTGTCGCGTGAGCTCCCGCTCGGATTGGCGCCTTGAGGTCGCGTGCTCGAGCTCTTCAAGCAGCGTCATCGAGGTGCGTAGACGCGCCAGCTCGGCCCGAGCGACGCGGACATGAGCCATGATCTCTAGCGATTTAGTTGGGTTCTTAGACATGGCGGGTTCCTTTGAGTGCGGTGAATGGTGGTTCAATCCGAGGGCCAGCTGCGCGCCGCGTGGCGTGTGCCCTTCGGCATCCCTTGACGTCGTGCGGCGTCCGCTGCGGACAAGTGCCGCACCGACGCTGTCTATTTTCGTTGTCTGCTCGCCAAAGCCCCAGACAGAACATCCGTTCAGCGCGCTGATCCCCGACCATCCTCGCCGTCGCGCGCTTTACCGGGAGCCTGTTGTCGTCCATGCTTCGGCCGACTGTCGGCCGCGTTCGACGACCCCGCGTTGGCCGGTCACACAGAGACGGACCGCTTCGCCGGCGCCTCTGTCCCGCGGTCCCACGGCACAAGAATTCCGGTGAACATTTGGCGGCGCGAATGGTCAGGAGGTCTCGGAGTTGCCTGAAATCGAAGCGATGTAGCGGCGCTGGGGACGGCGGCTGGAGGCCCTAGGCGACGGAGCGGAAGGGCGTGCGCCGCGCCGCACCGCGTCGCATACCCGCGAAGAAGCGCCCGAGCCTGAGGGTTGACGATGGGGACCCGCGCCGGTAGCAGTAAGTTATGGAACACTCCCGCGTCATTATTGGCTACCATGGTTGCCTCGAGCCCCGAGCGACGGACATCATCACGGGCCGATTGCCGGTATCGGACTGGCCGCCGTCAAAGAATAAGTGGGACTGGCTTGGTCAGGGCGTCTATTTCTGGGAGCACGCGCCAGAACGAGCACGTCAGTGGGCCGAGGACACCGCGAGACGAGCCGAGCGACGGGGTGAAGACGCTGAGCCGGCAGTGATTGGGGCTGTAATCAGTCTCGACCGTTGTTTTGATCTCACCGAGGTCTCCAGCACTCAAGCTCTTCGAGACGCATACGAGGAGCTTGCTGCCGGCTACGCCATCAAAGGTTGGGCGCTTCCTGAAAACTCTGGAAACAGCGATGATAAGGTGAAACGCGAGCTCGATTGCACGGTCTTTGAGTGGCTTCTTGGCCAAGGCGCCAACCCTATTGCATCGGTCAGAGGCCCGTTTTTGGAAGGCGAGGCCGCGTTCCCGGGTTCAATGATCAGGGCATCGTCGCACATTCAGATCGCGGTGAGGGATGCCGCTTGTATCAGAGGCGTCTTCAGACCTACATTCTGAAAACCATCAAGGAGAACGGTTATGACTGAAGCAAAACGCATCGCTGAGGAACTTCGCGAGGCCGTCCGCAAGGCCAGCCTGAAAGGTCCTGAGCGAGTCATTGCCGACGCAGTCGCTTCGGGCCTCATTCACGAGGACGGCCGTCTGAATCTCGATTACGACGGCCTGAGGGCTCGGTCGCCGGTTCGTGTCGAGGAAGCCAAACAGGTTTGAACTCGAGGGCGTCGGTCTTACCGCCACCATCGTTCAAGGGCGCCCATTCATCCTGGACGCCTTTTTCTTTTTTTTGCCTGACTAGCAGTTTTCTAGTCAATGCATGTGGTCGGGTCACAATCCGATCGTATTTTCAGCGTAGTGGGCTCACTTATCGTATTTTGTGACGCTCGAAAGGACATCGCTTACGAGGCCACACCGGCCCTCAGAGTCCCGCCCTCGGGCCTCAGCGCGGCCGGACTGGCGGTCCTACGTAAGACCCCGGATGCCGTGAGTTCCAATGACACCAGCTTTCGCTTCGCGCTGGCCGGCGACTATCTCGTCGGTCTCTGGCGCTACGAGAACCAAGCGCGTGCCAATGCGGGCTTCTGGGGCGCCCTCGTTGGGCAGCGCGATGGCACCCGTGAGCAACCGAATGTGGGCTGCTTCAATGGTTGCATCTCCGACTGTCATGGAGACAGGCCTGCCACGGACCTAGGCACCGAGAACTGCCTAGTAGGCTGCGCGCCACGCCTCGAGGCCTGTCGTTGAGGACGTCCGCGAACGCGTCGATTCTGCATTTTCCCGCAGGTTGGCCCTTTGCGAGCCCGCCGAACTCGTGTCATACCCATAAAACTCGGCCACTAAACGGCCTCTAGACCCGGAGTTAAACGTGACGAATCTTTTCAAAACCATGTCGGGCGCAATGCTCTTCGCCTTCGTGCTCCAAACAGGCTGCGGCAGCGCGCCCCTTCAGGTGCGTGACCCCGCCGGCACCAACCCCGCCGACGACGTCCTGATCTTTCAAGAGGCCATGCTCGGGCTCGTGGGCGCCAGCAGCAGCGCTCAAGAGGCCGGACAGCGAGTCACCGCCTACTGCGAGAAGAACTCGGCCGCGATCGGCGCCGCCTTCTCCGCGATGGACCGCAACGCGGACGAGAACGCGACGCCGGAGTTCATGGACCGCCTGGAGTCTCTGATGGTGCGGGCCGAAAAAGCCCTTGGCGACAAGACCGCCTACATGGACACCGAGTCCTTCCGCGAGGCGGCCAGCCGCTGCCGTTCGCTGGGTGCTTTTAATGGCGACGTCTCGGATGATGAAATTGAGGGAACTGGCCCGGTCGGCGACGACGACGACGAGTAAGGTTCGCGTGAACTAAGGGCCCGGCCGCGCGCGGATTGTCCGCCGGGCCAGGCCTCTTTTTTTTCGCGTCGACTTTGCGACGGCGGCACCGAGGAGTGACTCATGAGACTAGGTATTTTGGCGGCCTGCGCGGGCCTCATCAGCTTGACCGGTTGCGGGACGGCGCTCAAGGAGCGCGCACCGACGACGGGTAGTCTCGTCGAACGCACGTTGGCGCTGCAGGAGAGCCTCTTCGCCATCATTGAGGACTCCGGTAAGATCGCGGAAGCCGCGACGCGCATCAAGCGCTATTGCGACAAGCACCGGCCGGCAATTCAGCAGCTCGCGGTCGACGCGGGCGCGATGGGTTCTGACTTCGCGACGACCTCGGCCTTTAGCCACGAGCTCGCCGCCGGCATCACTGATCTCGCCACGCGCAGCGCCGAGGCCCTCCAAGGCAAGGAGGCGTTCTTGGAGTCTCCGGTCGTCCTCGGCGCCATCGAGAGGTGCAACCTGCCGTCCCACCAGTCCGAATTCGACACCAACTCCCATCGGGAGATCCCGCCAGAGGACGAAGGGACGGACATGGGGGTTCGGGAGGGGGTCGGAGGCGACGGTCCACAGCCAGAAGACAGCCCATGAGCGGCCCCAGCATAGGCACCGTCGAGGCGTCAGATCTGCTAGCTACGGCGGTCCGCCGGCCTCGTGGACGTCCGGCTCGGCGGGATCTCCGACGGTCGGAAACCGCGGTTGTTGCGGCGGCGCTTGCTCGAAGACTCGAAAACGCGGTAGAGTCAGGCGCATGAAGACTGCGAATCGGCTTGGAAGACGTGGATTTTTAGGGATCTCTGCTGTAGCGGTCGGCGCCGGATTAGGCGTCGGGCTCGTTAAGCTGAGGCCCGCCAACGAGGCCCGCTTTGTCGAGGCTCCGGCCTTTCCAGAGGCCCCCATCGACGTCGCGTTGAGCTTCGCCGGCATCCCTGACGGGGCGGCGGCGCGGGTGTGGCTCCACATCCAGACCCCCAACGGCGATCTCAAGCGCGACCTCGGGCGCGTGCATCTGTTCGGCGGCAAGGGTCTCATGACGGCCAAGCTCGAATACCCCTTCGAGACCCGCGTGCCTGGCGAATACAGTTACTACGTGGAGGCCGTCTACCGCGGGCGGCGCGCGATCTCCGAGCAACCAGCGAGCTACTCGGTTCGCAAGATTTGGTGGTTTTCGTGATGCGTCGTCTCTTTGGTGCCGTCCTCTTTGCCGGCTTTGCGGCCATCGGCCTCACGCCACTCGCGCCCGTCGCGAGCGTAAGCGCCGAGGTCTTCGAGCCGCAGCTCAAGATCAACCACATCGACACCTCGCAAGCCCCGCTGGTGCGGGTCTATGCGTCTGTCTTGGCCGCCCGCGCGCGCTCGGTCGATCCGAAGCTCATCTCGCAGGTGAAGCTGTCGCGAAAACCCGAAGGCGAGAGCCCGGTTGAGCTCTTTTGGTTCGAAGACGGCGAGCTCAAGTGGCCCAAGGAGATGGACGAAGAGGCCATCAAGAAAAAGGAGAAGGCGACCGGCAAACCAGAGCTGGCCTTCGCCTCGGATCTCAAAGAGGGCGCCGCGATCGTCGTCATCGCGCCCGGGTTCCAGGACATCGAGTACCGGGCCGGTGTGCTCGGTGAGGCCTCGAAGTCAGCCGCCGCGCTCTTCTTGAAAAAGCTTGGTGCTGCTAACTTAATGAACGTCATCTGGTACAATGACTTCGTGCACGCCTACGTCTATAAAGACGGCTACGCGAGCAACCTGTCGATCATCGACAGCGAGGTCCTTGAAGCCTGCCACAAGTGGGAAGACCTTAGCCTTGAGACTTGGGGCCTCAGCCCGGAAGAGGCCGCCGCCGCCCGCGGTGAAGACCCCGCGGCGCCACCGCCGACCGGCCCTCGCAAAAACGAGGCCCTCTGTGGATTGCATTCGGACTATGGTCTCCTTCCAAACTTTATCGCGAAGCAGCCCTACGAGGGCTACTACCCGCAGCTCTTCGGCATCGGGCAGGTCATTGAGCCCTGCGCCGTCCCCGAGTTTCCGATTAAGCGGATGGGTATGGCCAGCGAGGGCGAAGGCCAGCGCATGCAAGCGCTTGATTACGCGCTGGAAGTCCTCGCGCGTGACGCTAAGCCAGGCCAACCGCGGATCATCATCCTGACGGGTGACGGGCGCGATGGTTATATCAACCAGCTCGACGAGTGTCGGTTCCGTTTTGAGACCGAGTGCGGCGAGGTGCCCGAGGTCAAGTCCGCGGAGACGCGCGCCGACCGCAGCGGCAAGTGGACCGACCGGATCCAAGCGAAAGAGGTCACGAAGAAGTGCATCGACAAAAAGAAGGGCGAGCGCGCGCGTCAGCAACTCAGCGCCGAGCAGGCCGTCTTTGCGAGGAAGCTTCCGACCTGGGTCGGCCTCGCGAAGGCCGAAAATATCCGCATCTATAGCGTCATCCATCCGACCGCCGAGCCCTACACCCGTGAGCGGCTTGAGCTCTTGGCCTGGCGCACAGGCGGGACCCCGCGTTTCGCGGTCGACCCGAACGAGGTCAGCATCATGTCCGACGAGCTCGCCGATGAGCTCAACGGGCAGATTGTGGTGACCTTCACGGACGAGACCGTGGTCCCCGAAGAGCCCGTGTCCTATGTTCTTGAGGCTCGCGCGGGTCGGTCGAATTTCAAGACGGACCCCTTCACCGTGCTTGTTCCGCCGCGCTTTGAGGCGGGCCTCATCCAGAACGTGAAGGCCTTCGGCGAGGGCAAGCTCGGTAAGACCGGGTTCTTGATCGCGATCATCGCGATCGGCCTCATCCTGCTTTTGGTGCTGGTGAAGATCTTCAAGAAGATCTTCAAGAGCGGCGACGCCGTCGCGAAGAAAGCAGGTAAGGGCGGCAAGGGCGCTGACAAGGCGCGGGCCAAGGCCATCGAGAGAGCGAAGAAGATGAAAGAGGCCCAGAAGAAAGCCGCGGCGAAAGCCAAGAAGGGGGGCTGAGATGCCTGACGCACCAGACGGAAAAAGTATCATCATTGCTGGCGAGTACTTCCCACTCGGCGGTAACGTGAAGGTCGTCACCTTTAACGACGAGGGGACCTACCCCGCCGTGCTCAGCTTTCACTCGGCGCAGGCCGAACAAGAGTGCCTTGGCACCGGTGGTCCTTGCTACGGCCCGCGCTATTTGAAGGCGGGCGTGAAGGCGCTGGACATGGAGACCCTCGTCGAGACGGTCAACCAGATCGTGTTCCACATCGACGGCTGCCGCGATGCGGCGATGTGTTACCGCGTCCTCAAGAGCCGCAGCCTGTCGACCCACTTTATTATCGAGTGGGATGGCACGATCTATCAATCTCTCGACGTGCTCCAGTGCGGTTATCACGCCGGCGCGGCCAATAATAAGGCCATCGGCATCGACCTCAACAACATGATGAAGAACCTCGTGAAGGAGCCCAACGGGGAGATGTATCCCGAGGGTCACGACCGTTACGCCGAGATGATGAAGAAGGAGTTCCGCCGTCCCAAGTCGGACGTGCAGACCATCGCGTTTTCGAAGGTCCAAGCCTACGGCTACACAGAGGCCCAATACAATGCGGTCATTGAGCTTTTGCGCGTTCTGATGATTCGTTTACCGAATATCAAGAACGAATATCCGGTCGGGCCGGACGGCGAGGTCATCCGTACTCCGCTTGAGGATCCCGCATCCCACGCCGGCTTCATGGGCCACTGGCACTGGGAATCGCAGCGCTGGGATCCCGGTCCGGGTTTCGATTGGGCGCGCGTCTATCACTCGCTGGCCGGCGGCAAGAACGCCTTCCCCATTGAGCTGGAGGAGGGCAAGAACATCGCGATGCTGATCGAGCCCGCCAAGGTCAAGGCCCACGCCGAGGACTACTATCGACATAACGAGGTCGCGACGCGTGGCTGGTACCCGATGGGGGCTAACCAGACTTGGCACGGCGGCATTCACCTCAAGGGCAAGCGCGGGGCTCCGGTCTTCGCGATGATGCAGGGGGTGCTGGTCGCGGCCCGTTTTGGGCGCGCGCCGTCGAAGCTGGGCAACAACAACTTTATCCTGCTCAAGCACACATTGCCGTTCGCGCAGCCGGCGCTGCCCGGCGCCGAGGAGGCGCCCAAGCCGAAAGATCTCATCTTCTACAGCCTCTACATGCACCTCGAAGGGCTGGATGTGTCCAAGGCGACCGACGATAGCCCCGAATGGCTGCGCGACCTCTACAAGGCCGACGCGGGCAAGGCTGAGGCGGAGGCTGAGGGTCTTGATAAGAAACCCGACGAGGACGATGGCCTCGGCGACATCGACGATATCGAGGACACCAGGGCCATCGATCTGTCCGATCCGGACGCGATCGACCCGGCCAAGTGGCTCGAGGTCGGCGATCATCTCGGCGCGCTGCGAAAAGGTGCCGTCGCGAAGATCATCTATGAGAAGGCGCCGATCACGGTCAAACCGGGTGATGTTATTGGTAAAATCGGCGTCTTCGGCGCTGAGGGCGAGTGGGAGTCGCAGATCCACGTCGAGATCTTCGCCGATCCGTCCTGGAAGGACGTCATCGATATGGGTGTCCACGGGCGCTACTTCACCGAGCTCTCGGCCGACGTAGAATCAGACCTCTTCGTTGAAAATAACGAAATTCTGGGGCTCTTCGGGCGTCGCCGCCGTGGCGGCTCGTCGCTGGCACCGGACCGCGTCATCGATCCCAGCACAATCGAGTCCTTCTGGTCCATCGCCGAGGACTTCCAAGAGGAAAAACGCTACATGCGGCGCCTCGTGACCCGCCATGTCAGCGAGTGGTCCGACATGGTCGACTGGGTACAGAGCCTGTCGAAGGCCGACGGCTGGGACAACCGGACGAAGGACTTCAACACACTGCTCAAAGAGTCCTCGATCGGACGGGACGCGATCACGAGCGTCCTGCCCTTCACGTGGCTGTCCAAGGACGTCGCGGCCCATATCGGGCTCGATGTCTCAGATTGGCGCGGAATTATGGACCATTTTCATCCGCTCCACTTCCTCCTGTGGCTCATGTACCACTCGGTCAGCCGCAGCCAGTCCCTCGCGATGGGCATGAGCAAGGGCGCCGCCTTGAAGAAGGCCAAGGCCGAAGAGGTGGAGAACAAGCGCTGCGCTCAGATCCCGCGGCCCGAGGACTGCGACCCGACGAACACCGAAGAGTTTGTGCCGTCGTCTCTTGAAATGATTGATGATTTCCAGATGGACGACGCGGGCGCCGAGCTCGACTCTTGGTTCGCGGACCGCGACCAAGGCGAGTGGCGCAGGCCCGCTCGAAATCGTGAAGATCCCTAAGCATTTATAAAAAATGCCCAGATAGGCGATGACACCTTGTCAAGGTCGGGTGTGGGTGATACCAACCTCGCCACCGCTCGACCGGATTAGCATTTCTCTGGAGGAGTGGCCGAGTGGTTGAAGGCAGCGGTCTTGAAAACCGCCAGACGCGAGTCTCGGGGGTTCGAATCCCTCCTCCTCCGCCAGTCGCTTCCGGACGACACCTTTGAAAAGTCGAGATTGCGCGTTTCACGCGAGAAGTTTTGGAGACGTGGCCGAGTGGCCGAAGGCGCTCGATTGCTAATCGAGTATGGGGTCAAAAGCTCCATCGAGGGTTCGAATCCCTCCGTCTCCGCTGAGTGATGTCCGCTTTTTCGGTTCGCCGCGAAAGCGGGCATCACCCCGCAAAAAAAAGATTGACAGGGCACCCCGTCAATATCAGAATCCGCCCCCGCTGCATTGGTAGCTCAATTGGATAGAGCAACGGTCTACGGAACCGTAGGTTAAAGGTTCAAATCCTTTCCAGTGCACTTTTATAGGTCCACGCAACTCAGGTCAGCCTAGGTTGCGTGGACTTGCTCTTTGAGAATCTTGTGGAAAAGAAAGATATAAACGGTGTGGACGTCGACGCGCAATGGCTCGATGAGGCAGTGAACTTCGCTGCTCAAGCTGGAAGGCTTGGTAACGTCCCCGTCGGTGCGGTCGTTGTGATAGATGGCAAGGCCATCGGTTACGGCGTAAACCTGCGCGAGACCTGTCACGACGCCTCGGCTCACGCCGAGATCGTCGCGATACGGGCTGCAGGCCGAACACTTGGCCGGTGGCGCCTTGATGGTGCGACCCTCTACGTGACGGTCGAACCCTGTCTCATGTGCTCAGGCGCTATCCTGCAAAGCCGGCTCTCACGGGTCGTCTACGGCGCGATGGAACCGAAGACCGGGGCACACCAGAGCCAACATCGCGTGTTTGATGGGCATCCCGTTTGTATCGAGCAACACCCCGGAATGGCTTCGGTTTGTGGTGCGGTCATGACAGCGTTCTTCGACCAAACCCGCCAGAGACGCTCCAATCGGTGATGTGGAGAGGTGGCCGAGTGGTCGAAGGCGCTTGACTCGAAATCAAGTGTACGCAACCCGTACCGTGGGTTCGAATCCCACCCTCTCCGCCAAGTTCCCCTGCACAACCACCCGGGCGGTGGATGGGGACACCGAGTTGCTCAGAACGTGGAGAGGTGACCGAGTGGTTGAAGGTGCACGACTGGAACTCGTGTGTAGGGTTTATAGCTCTACCGAGGGTTCGAATCCCTCTCTCTCCGCCAGAAGGCTTTAGGGCCTTCTCACCGGCAAGACGATCTTAGGATCGTGGTTGCCTTTATGGTCGGGGCCTGCGACGGGTTTTTTGCGAACTCCGCCAGGTCCGGGAGGAAGCAACGGTAGTGAACTATCCGTGTGCGGGTCCCGGCCCTCCCTTTTCCAAAGATTCTCAAGAGCACCCCTTCACGCATCGCGTGCGCCTCAGTCGCCCTTCGCGGGTGTTCGGGGTCGCGGTGCGTCTTCTTTCCTGCTAGGGAAGTCGGACGGTGTTGGCACGGTCGATGCGCCAATCATCCGCGCCCAAATCCTTTGAGGAGAAAACGATGGCATACCTCGTACTCGCCCGAAAATGGCGCCCGACCGGGTTTGAAGCCATCACGGGGCAGGAGCACGTCACGCGGACCTTGCGCAACGCGATCGCGCAGGACCGTGTCCATCACGCCTTTCTCTTCTGCGGCGCTCGCGGCGTCGGTAAGACCTCGGCCGCGCGGGTGCTGGCGAAGGCGTTGAATTGTCACGCCTTCGATGGGCCGACAGCCGAGGCTTGTGGGGTGTGTTCGGCCTGCAAAGAGATCGCCGCCGGTACGTCCGTCGACGTCTTTGAGATCGACGGCGCCTCGAACCGGGGTATCGGCGAGATCCGCGAGCTGCGCGACGGCGTGGCCTACGCCCCGCAGCGTGACCGCTTCAAGATCTACATCATCGATGAAGTCCACATGCTCACGACGGAGGCCTTTAACGCGCTCTTGAAGACGCTTGAGGAGCCCCCGGCCCACGTGAAGTTTATCTTCGCGACGACCGAGCCGCACAAGATCCCGGTGACGATCCTGTCGCGTTGCCAACGGTTTGACTTCAAACGTATCCCGATGCCCATCATGGTGCAGCGTCTGTCCGAGATCCTGACCGCTGAGGGGGTCCGGCTGGATGACGCGGCGCTGCGTCTTGTGGCCCGCGAGAGCGAGGGCTCGATGCGTGACGCCCTGTCCCTATTGGACCGCATCATCAGCGCCTGTGGGGCCGAGGCCGACTTCGCTGCCGTCGCCAATGTCCTCGGCGTCGCGGACCGCGCCTGGCTCAATAAGCTCGTGCTTGCGGCCCTCGAACGAAACCCCGCATCAGGCCTTGAGGTCGTCGCTGAGGTCTTTAACTACGGGATTGATCTTCGGAAATTTGTCAGCGATCTCGTCCATCACCTCCGCGACCTCGCGATGATCCAGGTCGTCGGCGATGACGCCCCGACCGAGCTCTCGACCGATGAGCAGCAGGCGCTCAAGGCCATCGGCGAGCGGTTCACGCCCGAGGATGTCCAGCGCCTCGTGCGCATGACGGCCGAGACGGCCGAGAGGCTCGTGCAGGCGTCCTTCCCGCGCCTCGAGCTGGAGATGTTGGTCATTCGGATGGGGCGGATGCACCCGGTGCAGCCCCTAGAGTCGCTGCTGAGGCGTCTGACGCAGCTTGAGCGGCACCTGACCAGCGGCGAGCCGCTTCCCCCGCCAAGGCCCAGCGCGGACGCGTCCGAAGGGGCTAGCCACCCAAAAGCTGAAGCCCAGGCGAAGGACCTGGGCCGGCCGATCCTCGCGAAGACAAGCACACTATCGGCTGTCGCGCCGGTCTCGGTGCCCCCTGTACAACCCAGCTCACCCCCGCCCGTGAACGTCGCGCCGCCCGCGCCTCCGCCAGCCGCGCCTCCGCCAGCCGCGCCGCCGGCAGCGCCCGCGCCTCCCCCGGCCGCTCCGCCGGCTGCGACCGCACCAATACCTCCGCCAGCCGCGCCGCCGGCTGCGTCCGCACCAATGCCTTCGCCAGCCGCGCCGCCGGCTGCGTCCGCACCAATGCCTTCGCCAGCCCCGCCTGCACCTGCCCCAGCCGCGCCGCCGGCAGCGCCCGCGCCTCCCCCGGCCGCTCCGCCGGCTGCGACCGCACCAACGCCTCCGCCAGCCGCGCCGCCAGCGCCCGCGCCCGAACTCGGAGCGCCTCCTCCTGTGCGACCTCCCGAGCCCACCTCGGCGGTCACACTGACCGCCCCCGCCCCCGGTGAGTTCTCCGACGACGACATGTTCGAGGACTCCGAGGATGACTCCGAGCCCATGTTCGTTCCGACATTTAACCCGGACTTTGGGCCGTCTGAGGGCCCCCCCGCCGCCGCGAATTTGGACGCGCCGTCCGACGACGCCGACTTCGTGATCGAGTCGACCCGGGCGAGCCCACACGGGCGCCGTAAACCCCTGTCTGCCATCATCCACACGCCCCTCGAGCCCGAGAGCTGGTCCACCCTCGTCCACGCCCTGCGGGCCACCGAGCCATCGCTGGCGGGGGCCCTCTCGCACTTGGCTGTCCGCGGTTTCACCGACGGGACCCTCGAGCTCGACGTCGCGGGCGTCGTCACCCACAAGAGGGTCGCAGCCAGCCTTGACGACATCACCCTCTTGGTCTCCGAGCTCTGTCCCCTCGTGACGACGATCGCCCTTCACAAAGTTGAGGAGGTGTCCGAGTCGCCGCATCAGCGGAGGGTCGAGGCCTTGCGGGCGAAGAGAGAGAGGCTGAGGACAGAGTTAGAGACTCACCCCTTGATTGTGGCGCTCCAGGACCGATTGGGAGGAGTGCTGGGCGCGGTTGAACTGGCAGAAACAGAAGAAAGGAGTTTGGGATGAAGCTTGAAGATATTTTGAGTGGTGGAAACCTCGACGGGATCCTCGGGCAGGCGCGCCAGATGCAGGCGCAGATGGCCGAGGCTCAGGCGCGCGCCGCCGCGAAGAAGGTCACTGGCGAGTCCGGCGGCGGCCTCGTGCGAGTCACGGTCAACGGTCACATGACGGTCGACGCCGTGGTCATCGACCCGGTTGTACTGCAGGATGTTGAGATGCTTCAGGATCTTATTGTCGCGGCCACCAACGACGCTATCCGCCGGGCCAAAGAGGTCGTGGAGCAGGAGCTTGGCCCGCTGGCCGCTATGGCGAAAGCTGCCGGGATCGGCTGAACATGTCCGCGCACCTGCCACCGGCGCTCGACAAGCTGGCGACCCTCTTGTCGCGTCTCCCCGGCGTCGGCGCCCGCACCGGGCTGCGGTGGGGTTTTCATATCCTCGGCGGGCCCCGCGCCTATGCCGAGGACCTCATCCAGGCCCTGCGCGACGTCCTAGACCACGTCCACTTCTGTCGTGAATGCCACCACTTAAGCGAGCTCGAGGTCTGTCCTATCTGCACCGACCCCGGGCGCGACCGCGGGATCATCTGCGTCGTCGAGGGCGTCGTCGACGTGCTAGCCCTTGAGCGCTCCCGGGCTTTTCGGGGGCGATACCACGTCATGCACGGCGTCCTCGCGCCTCTCAAGGGCGTCGGGCCGGCGCAGCTCAAGCTCGATAACCTTGAGGCGCGGATTGAGGCTGACGGCGTCGCAGAGATCATCGTCGCGACAGGCGCCGACGTTGAGGGCGAGGCCACCGCGCTCTATCTCGCGCGGCGCTTGGCGCCAACGGGCGTGCGCGTGACACGCATCGCGACGGGTATCCCGATGGGCGGCGAGCTTGAATACTTGGACGATCACACGCTCTCTCGCGCGCTGCAGGGTCGAATCGTTTTGGAGAGCGGAGTCTGATTTCGCAGTAAAAACATAATATTATGTGTAATGTTACGACAACCTCCGAAAACGGGCCTTCTGCGCCCTGGTCGGGGTGCAATCCCAGCGCGACTGGGTTAAAATCCCCCGACGCTAATTGCTAATCTAGAGAGGGCAGTGACGTGGCCAATCCTGAGAGACCTGACGACAAGACCGGACTAGCCTTTCCAGACGACGACGACGCGCGCGCGGACGCAATTGACGAGCGCATCGAGCGCCTGCGTCGCCTCCACGGCTGGGCATCAGACACGAAGGTCGTCTCGGCTAGCGAGGTTGAGGCGGTTGTGGAGGCGGTCGACGGCGCTTTCGCGCTTCCCAAAGGGCCTCAGCCCAGCCTCTCCTTGCAGTTCAATCACCCCTCGACGGGCGAACAGGTCGTGGCCATCGAGGGGGACCACTACGACGTCGGGTCGGGCGAGAAGGCGAAGCTACGTGTCTTTGATGCGTCTATCGCCGCCCGCCATATCCGCATCTATCGCGACGGTGACGGGTACCGCGTCCGCGACATGAACACCCGCACGGGTACCTGGGTCAACGAGGAACGCGTCCCGCTGTCGGCGGCCATCAACGACGGTGACAAGTTGCGCCTCGGTGATGTGAACTTTACGGTCATCTTGAAGGCCCCTGGTGAAGTCGTCGAAGCTTCAACTCCAGAGAAAGCCCCAGCTCCGGCGCCCGTCGTTGCCCCCGTGCCAGAAGTCGATGACGATGACGGCCCCGAGCATATCATCGCGATGCCCCTTGGGCCGGAGGGTTCCGTGTCGCGTCCTTCCCTCGCGGACCGCGTCGCCGGGATTCAGGGACGCGCGCCGCGCTCCAACGCCCCCGCCCCTCAGGCGGCAGAGGCTCCAGCGGCAGTCGCGCCCGCGCCCGAGCCCGATCCCAGCGGCGGTAAGGCCGCGCCCGGCGCGCGCAAGGGCGCAGCTCGGCAGGTAAACACCTGTTTCCTTGTCTATTTCGACAGCAACGGGGACGAGCAAGAGGCCGAGGTCACGCGGGACAAACCGCTCGTGGTCGGCCGCAAATCGACCGCGAATCTTCGCCTAGTCGATCACGGCATCTCTGGGGTCCACGCGGCTTTCGAATGGGTCGATGGTCAGGTCGTCGTGCGCGATCTTGGCAGCACGAACGGCACCTGGGTGCACGGCGAGCGCGTGCCGCGTGCCACCCTAGTAGACGAGGATGTTGTGCGCTTGGGCCTCGTCCCTCTGCGCGTCTGCGTCTTTGGTCAGACCCCGGCCGTCGTCCCAGCTCCTGCGGCGCCTGCGCCCGTGGTCGCGCCGCAATCGGCGGCCCCGATCCCGCGCCCGGCGGAGATTCAGCCGAAGCACGAGCTCGGACGCCCGCCGTGGCATGTGCTCTTCCTTGACGACCGCAACGTATTGGATATATTCACATTATCCGATGATGAGCCCTGCGCGGTCGCCGGCTCTGATCCAGTGGAGATCCAACTAAAAAGCCGTGATCTCCTGGGCGAGCACGTGCAGGTCGATTGGCTTGACGGCAAGCTTTCGATCGTGAAAGCCAATCACGAAGCCGACCTGAAGGTCAACGATGTCATGGTCGCCGAGGCCGACGGCGCCAATGGGGACGTCGTGACCGCCAGCGGGCTCGTGATGCGCGTCGTGCGCGGGGCGTCCCGAGACAAAGCTCCGGCCGTGCACCCATCCGATGCCGCCGCGACCGCGAAGTGGACTGGCCTCTTCCGTCAGGCCTCTCCAGAGCTTGAGTTTCTCTTCGTCGACCCAGAGGCAGCTGGCGGGCGCGTCGAGCTCTCTATCTGGGGTGATGGCGTCGCGCAGGTCGACTTGCGGGCGGGCGACCGCCACGAACGCGTCGGCACAGCGGTGACCGCCGGCTTTTTGCGCGTGCTCCTCGACACCTTCGAGTTGGCCGGCTTTCCGGATAGCCCCGCGGGGGTCGTTTCGGACGGGGCGGCTGGCCCGGAGTTCTGCGCGTTTCACGCCGACACACGCGCCGCCATCACCATTGATGACGCGCTCGCGTCTGCGTCAGAGCCCTGGCGGGCGGCACGCGATCTCTTGCGGGCGATTGTGGACTATGTCGTCGGCTGACGATGATGGCCCCGTCGGTCGGGGCCATCATCATCGTCGCCTAGGCGTTTAGCTGGCGGCTCGCGTATTGCCAGTTCAGCAGTTTATCAATGACCGCCTGCACGTGGGCGCCGCGGTCGTTGTGGTAGTCCACGTAGTAGGCGTGTTCCCACACATCGATCGTCAAGAGGGGCCTCGCGAAGGTCGACGACGGATCTTCGGCGTCCGGTGTCCCAAGGACGACGAGCCCTCCGTCGCGCGCGGCGAGCCACGCCCAGCCGCTGCCGAATTGTCCAAGGGCCGCGGCCTTAAGCTCGGCCTTGAGCTTGTCCATGCCACCGAAGTCGCGCGTGATCAGCGCCATCAAGTCGGCGCTGGGCGCGGTCGGCGCGGGGGTCAGGCTCTGCCAGTAGAGGTTGTGGTTCGATAGCTGGCCAGCGCTCTCGAAGATGGCCCGGTGCGTCTTCGAGTCGCGCGTCTCCGCGATGATCCCTGCCAGAGAGCTGTTGCCAAGAGCTGTTGCCGGCAGCGCGCCGAGGGCCGCCGCGAGTTTCTTCGCGTAGCCGGCGTGGTGCCGGTTGTAGTGGATGTCGACCGTCTCCGCCGAGATGACGGGCGCGAGGGCGTCAGGGGCGTAGGGCAGGGGCGGCAGGTCTAGCTCTGTGCCAAGCCTCGCGGCAACTGAGTGTTCCGCGTCTTGTCGCTCGGCCACGGGCGTGGTCCCGCAGGCCTTCACGATGGGGAGCGTGACGAGCAGCGCCGCGCCGGCCGCGACCCCGCGCACGAACTCGCGTCGGGTGGGCGTATGGCGCTCGTCGGTCGATTCATGATTGGGTGATTTTGTGCCTCTCATCAAGCTCTCCTCTTAGGTGCGGTTGCGCCGCAAAAAGTCGCGGCAGAGTAGGCACGGGCCCGTCGTCGTACAACCGAGCCGCGCCGTCGCGCTTGACTTTCGGCCGACGGGAGGGTGTCATCGCGGCACCCCGAATGGAAAATATCAAATGAAATTAAACTATATTATCCTCCAACTCTGTCTCGTTCTCGCGACAACCGCCTGTGGGGATGACGCCAAGCCCGTCGGCGCTGTGGACGCGCTCGGAGACACCGCGGGCGACACCAGCACCATCGCCGATGTCGCCTCTGAGGTCGGGTCCGAGGATACCTCCGCTGACGTCGCGCGGGACGTGGCAGCTGACGTCACGTCATCGGAGGTGGGCGAGGTCGTTGAGCCGCTGGAACCCCTCCCGGGCGAGCCAGGCCCTTGGAACGTGGGCTACCGCTCGGAGACGATTACCTACGCGCCGGCCGACGGCTCGCCGAACCGTTCACTGCGTCTCGCCTACTGGTATCCGACCGACGCGACCACCGGCGAAGAGGTCCTCTATGGCGGGCTCCTACCTGCTGACAACGTCCTCGGGGACGCCCCGATGGCGTCCCTCGAGTCGGGCGCCCCGGTCGTCGTCTTTTCCCACGGCAACAGCGGCTTCGCCGAGCAGAGCTACTTCCTGACCGCCTTCCTCGCGAGCCATGGCTTCGTCGTCGTCGCGCCCGACCACACCGGCAACACCTTCGCCGACCGCAACCCGCCGCCGGACATCTTTCACTGGCGCCCCCTTGATATCAGCGCCGTGTTGGATCACGTCGACGTCCTCGCCAGCCCGCACTTTCTGGCCGAGGCCCTCGGCACGGGCCGCGCGGTCGCGGGCCACTCTTTCGGGGGCTACACCGCCCTCGCCCTGACGGGCGCCTCGTGGGACGTCGATCGCGTCTTCGGTCTCTGCGCCGTGGAAGACCTGCCCCTTGGCGCCTGTGATGTGCTTGAGGCCAACGAGACCCTCTACCGAGGTGGGTTCTTGGACGCGCGCTTCGTCGCCTCCATCCCGATGTCGCCCGGCGCCGCCGTCGTTTTTGGAGCCCATGGTGTGGCCGATGTCGCGATTCCGACACTCCTGTTCACCGGGACCCTGGACGGGACGACGCCGAACGCCACCGACGGCGACCCCATTTGGGGCGAGCTCGCGACCCGCGATCAAAACATCCGCGTGAATTTTCTCACCGGGGCCCACTTCACCTTCTCCAACGCCTGTGAGCTGCCCCTTGACGCCTTTAGCGAGGACGGCTGCGGCGAGCGGTTTGTCGACCCCGATGAAGCGCACACGGTACTTAACGCGCTGTCATTGGCGTTCCTGAATCGACACATCTTCGGCGCCACGGAGGGATCCGATTTATTGAATGGTACTCTATTGTTATCGGGAGACACGGAGATTACGTTGGGCGTTTCAGAGTAAGCATCTAAGGGATTCGGACAGCGGTCAAAGCTGGGTATTTCTGTTCAGCGCGTGTCGCTTTCTGGGCGCCCAGTACTTGCACCCCATAATTTATTCGGGTATGTAGCGTTCTATTGCATACAGCCTGTCGACTTCGCGCGCCGTCTCTACACGACGTCCGCCGAGGTATGTCCTGAACCCGGTACGATCCCCGCCAATGGCGGTGATCGTGTCGTTCGTGAAAGCGTTTCTCCTTATCGTCGAACCCCTCCGCGTTCGGGCCATCCAGCGTTGGCTCCACCGGCAAGGGGTGCTCCTTGTCTGCTCACGTATCTTCGCGCCGCCGCCGCCAGCGCCCCGAGTGCGCCCCGCGCGTGGCGCCAAACCCGATCCGTTCGCGCCCAACCTCTTGCACTCGCTTCATCGGCCGGGGTCCTTTCGGGGCCGCGCGATGACACCACAACAGATGGTTGAATCGTGCCCAGCGATGGAAGGCGTGCAGCCAGGCGATCTCCTTATCGTCCCGCACCTCCCGGCGCGGGGTTGCGTGTCGGTGCACACCGTGGGAAACGCGGGGCTAGTGGCGGGTAGCTCCGCGACCTCAGCGCTGCCCCTCGGCTTCGTGATCGTTCACAGCGAGGGAATGATCGCGCCCCTACTTGAGACCCCAGAGGAGTGCGAGGCCCTGATCGCCGAACTGCCCTTCCCCACGGGTCCCATCACTCCTTTGACGACGCTTGGCCCCAACTGGAGCGTCGCGCTGCGCGCGCGGCTCTAGATGCGCTTGCGCACGCGGGGCACCTCCCCGATAGTGGCGCGATGAACTCAACACTCAGTCGTCTTCGTCTACGCGTCCTCGGCGCGCTCGTGCTCCTCGCGTGCTCCTCAAGCCCCGGGCAGGCGGATCCGGGTTGGCTCCCGGCTTACGCCCCTGGGCGCTACGTGCGCGTGGTCCCAGACGGTTTCGTCCCGCCAGGGATTGGGTCCGTGGGTGTCGAGCGCCTCGATCGGGCCCTCGCGGCGTTGCACTTCCCGTTTCACGTCTTGATCATGCGCGACCTGCCTCCGGGCGACGGCGACCCGGACGTGCGCGCGCAGTTCGTGACCGACACGACCGCCGAGCGGTGGGCGACCGCCGGCCTCGATCCCGCCGTGACAAGCTACTTTGCGCTGACCTTCGAGCCGCGGAAGTTCTCGCTTCTGGTCGGTGCCAAGTGGAAGACCGATCTGGGCCTCGAGGATGCCGCGCTCGACCCCTACCTCGGCCTCTTCCTCGCGCGGGCCCGCGGGACCCCCTCGGATCTGGCGGGAGGCATCATCGACATGGCAGAGGCCATCGACGCCTTTGTCTTCGATCAGGTCGACCCCGCCCGAATCGAGGCGCGGCGCATCGAGACGCAGCGGGACTCGGCCTTGAGGTTACGCGACGAGCTGATCTCGCTGCTCGGTGCAGATCCGAGCTTCCTGCCTTGGGAGGTCGACGCCTATCAGCGCGCTCGCGAGGAGCTCCAGGCGCTCATCGGCGCGGACACCGACGCCATCAAAAACGCTGAGCTGCAACCCTATGAGACGCTGGTTGGCCAGCTACGGCAGCACGTCTCCAAGGCGAAGGCCGACGAGGCACAGAGAAAAATTCGCCACTCCAATACCCGCCATAGCTTGTCGCTGGCGATCTCCACCACCCGCAGTGACCTCGCAGGCCCCGACCTCCCCGCCGATGTGTCTGGCTATCGAGCGTCTCTTCTGAGGGCCGACAAAGCCTATGAGAGTAACGATGTCGAGCTCATGAGCGCGGCCCTGACCGAGCTGACGCTCGTCTCAAAACCTCTACACACCTTTGTCATTGAGGCCGAGCTGGCCGCACAGGCGAGGGCACGGCTCATCAACCGGTTGGCCCTTGGGCTCCTCCTTCTGTTGCTCATCGTCGGTCCAATCGTCGCCATTCGGCGGTTCAAGCGTATGTCGGTCGCGAAGCGCTTCGCGGCTGCGGCCGTCGAGTGGGACGACAAGCTCCGAAATGCCGCGGGTCGATATGTGGAGTTCTATGGAAAACGCGAGGGGGTCCTCGGGCTCACCGAGATGACGGGGCGGACGGCTGAGCTCTTGACCGAGGTCACGACGAAGGTCGACGCGATCTATACAACCGTCCGGGCCATGGAGGGCCATGTCGCGCGCTGCAAGGACCAGATGCGCGAGGTGGGGTTCATAGCCGTCGGGGCCGCGCGGTTGGTTCACGCGTCGCTCGACGCGCCCTTCCCCTTCGACACGGGCGAGCTGAACGAGGCCGACCTCTTTGGCCCAGAGACGAAGAACATCACCATCGACCCCAACGAGGCCGAGACCGAGCTAGACCTGCGGTTTAAGGCGAGCCTTGATGGCTGGAAGCGGCTCGAAGATGCGGCTGAAAAGCGCTTTATTTCGCCGGATTACCTCTTTCCTCACGCTGGCCTCGACGCGCTCATCGCGAGCGCGGATGAAGCGACGCTACCCCACCGCTGGCTCGCTGATCATCCCCTCTTCGGCGATGACGCGTCAGACCAAGCGATCTACGCGACGGCTGAGGCCCTCCGCTGGCAGGACGCCCTCGCCTATCTCGAGCACATCGAGGCGTTGCAAGCTATCGAGGTCCGCGTCTCGGCGCGGGTTGAGGAGCTCGTGAGCGCCCGCCGCCGCGCGCTCGAGGCCCGGGAGGCCCACGGCAAGTTCGATGCGGCCGAGATCCCTGCCGATCAGATCGTGCTCGATAGCCGCGATGACCCGCGGGTCGCCCTCGGGGCCGCCGAGGCCAGCTGGGGGGGCTTCTGCGGTGTCTGGGCCTCGCCGCCCACCACCCCTGAGGCCATCGCGATCGACGGCTGCCTCGGCGCCGCGATGCAGGTCGTCACCAAGTTCGCGGCCGTCAGTGAGAAGCGCGCGACGGTCGCGAGCGCTCTCCAGGCCGCCAAATCCCTCGTCGAGATCGAGGTCCCGGCCGTCGTCGGGGACCTCAAGGTCGCTCTCGCCGCCGTGACCGAGCGGGCCGCGGCTGCGTCCCTAGTACACGCACAGGTCGGGGTCGACTCAACCCTTACCGAGACGCGAGAGGCGCTCGTTGCGACCACCCGCGGAACAGTCGAGCTCGCGAAGTTATTTGAGAAAAAACGACTTGTGGAGGTGCTCCGCGGCGCGGCGTCGCTTCGCCAGGCCACGACGGACCTTCAAGGGGTGATTGACGTGGTCCACGCGCGCATCGACGCGCTCGACGCCGCGCGGGACAGTTACCTGCAGCAGCTCGCGGACGCCGAGGCTATCCGGGATGCCCGCGCGGCCCGAATCCAAAGCTACGGCGTCTTCGCCAACCTGCCCGAAGTGCCGCGACAGGCCATCAATGGCCCCGTCGATTATACCGTCTACCTCATGGGTCTCAGCCGCGTCTTCGACCGGTGGGAGGCTGAAGAGCGCTCAGCCCGTGTCGCCTACGAAGCCGAACAGCGCCGCCGGCGTGAGGCGGCCGAGGCGGCCGAGAGAGCCGCGGCCCAGGCGCGCGCGCGTGCCCGGGCGGCCGCGAGTTCCTTTAGTAGCAGCTCGCGCAGCTCTTCTAGCTCGTTTGGTTCGTTTAGTTCTAGGAGCACGAGCAGCTCCAGCAGCCGCTCGTCTTCGTCTTCGTCGTCTTCGCGGTCGGGTAGCTACGGCGGTTCTTCAAAGTCCAGCTCCAGAAGTGGCAGCTGGTAGGCTGGCCCAACTCTCAAGCCATCCTTTCGCCGTCCTGCGCATACAATCCTTGCAGATGGCGGCCTTCCGGATGATAATACCCGCCCCTAGCGCAGTTCCCTGTGACGATTTTGTCTCGCCGCCGGGTGCTTGGTCGTTCTCGGTGGAGCATCGCATGCGTCATAAAGCGAATTCTGTTCTCTCCTCGGCATCCGCGTTCATCTCTGGCGCGCTCGCAGTCAGCCTCATCGGCGTGGGCTGTCAGCCGCCTGACCCGCGTCTCCCCGCTGAACGTCTCCCTCAAAAGATCACTTCGACACTGCCCACAACGGTCAGCTTGCCTCTCGTCGTGCTTCCTGCCGGACCGACGACGGACCCCAAAAAGGTCGCTCTGGGCGGTCAACTCTACTTTGATGGCCGGCTCTCGGGCGACGGCACCATCACTTGTGCGACTTGCCACGCGCTTGAGACCGGTGGGACCGACTCACCCCTTCTGACGTCGGCCGGGATCCGGTCCCAGATGGGCCCCATCAACTCCCCCACCGTCTTTAACTCGCACTTCAACATCGCGCAGTTCTGGGATGGCCGCGCGGCGACGCTCGAAGAACAGGTGAACGGTCCCGTCGAGAACCCGCTTGAGATGGGCGCGACCTGGGCCGACGTCATCGCACGGTTGCAGGCCGTTCCGGCATACGTGACCGCCTTCCAGGACGCCTATGGCGAGGAAATTACAAAAGAAAATACGGCACACGCGATCGCCGAGTACGAGCGAACTCTCCTCACACCGTCGCGGTTTGACCGTTTTGGTGCCGGCGATGTTGCCGCGCTCACCACCGAAGAGCGCGCAGGCCTTCAGATCTTCATGACGATCGGCTGCACCTCGTGCCACGCCGGCCCTCTCCTTGGCGGTCAGAGCTTCGAGAAGATGGGCTCCGTGCGCGACTACTTTAACCACCGTATCGGCGAGCTTACCAACGCCGACCTCGGGCGCTTCAACTTCACGCAGCTCCCAGCCGATAAGCATAAGTTCAAGGTGCCGACCCTTCGCAACGTCGCGCTGACCGCCCCCTACTTCCACGATGGCTACGCGAAGACGCTCGAGGATGCCGTCAAGCTGATGGCCAACCACCAGCTCGGTCGGACGCTCTCCAACGCCGACACTGCGCAGATCGTGGCCTTTTTGAATTCCCTCACCGGCGAGAACCTGCCGACAAAGCCGGCCTTGGCGCCCCCACGAGTGACTGCGGCCGAGCTCGTGGTCCCTGCCGAAGTCATCCCTGATGATTCGTTGTCGCCCGAGGATATCGAGGCGCCCGCGGCCGATGGCGTCCCGGCTGCTCCGGCCACCACCCCGGCTCCTGCGAGCGCGCCCTGATGGGGCGCGGGTCATCGCGACGATTCTTTCGTTCGGCGGCCCCCCGTCTGGCTCTCCGAGGGCAATCCCTGCCGTGGGTGGTGCTCACGGCGCTGGTCTTTGGGTTAGCGCTTGGCGCCCTTGGGTGCGGTGAGGAAGGCGCTCCGCCATCAGACATTTCGGCGTTAACTGACATTATGTCAGATTCCGTCGAGACCCCGCCGGATGGCGTCACCGATGCCTCCCCGCCGGATGTTCAGTCGCCGCAAGATACCGCAGCGCAAGTAGGCGCGACCTGCGAACCACTCGCTCTCGCGGCGACGGACCTGCCCCTCTTCCGTCCTAGCTGCGTGCGAGACGTCGCCATCTTGATGCCGTCCTTGGACTGGGAGGTCCTGCGACACGAGACGCGGACCATCGCGGACATCGTCGCGGGGGACTGCCTGTCCTCGCCGCATAGCACGCCCTTCGCGTGGTATCGGGCCGAGCTCACTATCGACGGACAACCCCTCGGCCCGGTCGAGGTCCGCAAGAAGGGCTTCCTCGGCTCGCTGTCGACGACGAAGCCATCCCTACGCGTGGCGCTGAATCGACCGCAGTCTGGCCTCGCCTTTGAGGGAGACGATCGATTGGTGTTCAACAATATGCGCCAAGATCCCAGCCTCATAAACACCTGCTTGGCCTATGGATTCCTTGCCGATGCCGGTCTGCCGGCGCCACGCTGCGCCTTCGCGCGAGTGTCCCTCAACGGCCAGGACCTCGGGATCTACGCCCAGGTCGAGGCCATCGACGACCCCCTCCTGAGACGCCACTTTAGATCCGACTCCGGGAACTTATACGAGGCGACCCTGAGCGACTTCCGCCCTGAGTTTCGCGGCACCTGGGGCAAGAAGAACAACAAGACCCGTGACGACTGGACCGACCTCGATCGCGCGGTGACCCGGCTCGCCGGCCCGGACGAGACCCTTCTGGCCGAGGCCGCAAAGAGCTTTGATCTCCTATCGTTCTATCGTCACTGGGCCTCTGAGGTGTTGCTGGGGCACTGGGACGGATATGCCGGAAATCTCAATAATACTTGGCTCTACGAGGACCCGGCGACCCAGACCTTTCACTTCCTGCCGTGGGGGATGGACGCCGTCTTTGGGCCGGATCCGAACTCGGACCTGAGCCCCCCCTCCGCCGGCGGTCTCTACGCGTCAGGGCATCTGGCGCGGCGCCTCTACGGCCTGCCCGAGGGACGTCTCGGCTTTCGTGACGCGCTCCGGGCGCTGCTCGAATCTTGGGACGAGGACGCGCTGATCGCCCGAATCGATGCGTTTCAGGCCCTCCTCTTGCCACGTCTCCCAGGCACCGAAGTCTCGTCGTTCAGGGCGACGCTCAACAGCCGTCGGGCCTGGATCCGCGGCCGCCGAGCGGCACTCGGACAGCTCGTCGCCGACGCCCCTCCTGTCTGGCAACCGCCCCAGCGCGAATCGATCTGCTGGGTCCAGGTCGGCACAGTCAGCGCCACCTTCGACACGACCTGGGGCACCTCGGGCTGGAACCTCTTAGGCGCCAGGGCCACCATGGAGGCGAACATCGACGGGATCGCGATCACGCCAGGTAACCTCTCCGCCAACGCGCGCGCTGTCACCGACGACAATGTGGACAACCGAGGCCTCGTCGAGGTCCTGGGCCGTGGGGAGGGGACCCTGATCCACGTCGTCAGCGTGAATTTCCCAATGATGTCGATGGTACCTGAGGTCGAGATCCCTATCGATTGGGTCTCCGCCGAGGGCTATATCGGCCTCTTCGACACGGAGACCCAGTCCTTTGAACTCCAAGGTTTCCTGCTGACCGGCACACTCACCTTTGAGGACGCCTTCGCCCTACCCGGTGAGCCCATCCGTGGCCGCATCGACGCGCCGGTGCTGCGCGCCCCGTAGCCTCGACCTGACCTATGGATGGGGCGCCAATCACAATACGTTCGCGCCCTGTTGACGGTTCGTTCGTTGCCACGGAAGGTGCGCCTATGGAAAACACTGACACGCTCCCGACGCTGTCCGTCTCACGCATTCTGGCGCGGGGACTCTCGATCTACGGCCGCAACTTCCTGATGTTCACCATCGTCGGGATCGTCGCCTATGCGCCGATGATCGGGTTCTTCGCCCTGGTCCTTGAGGGGGTCATCGAATACTCGACCACGATGATCGTGTTTAGCAGCGTCGGCATCATCGTCCTCGAGTCGATCGTGACCCTCGTCCTCTGCCGCGCCGCGTGGGACGCGCTCAGCGGCCGGGAGGCCTCCTTCGCCCGAAGCTTCAGGGCCGCTCGGCCGCGGCTGCTCGCTGGCCTGGGCACCGGGCTTCTCGTCGGCGTCGCCGTCGTCGCGGGTACGCTCTTCTTCGTGGTTCCGGGGATCATGGTGCTCGTCTTGACCTGGGTCGCCTTGCCCGTTTGTCTCGTCGAAAAAAAGGGCCCGATGGCAAGCTTCAACCGTAGCCGAGAGCTCCTCCGTGGCTACGGCTGGCAGATCTTTGGCCTCGTCTTCATCCTCGCGCTGGGCGATCAGTTCCCGGACAAGATCATGGAGGCCATGGTCAACGAGGGGCAACTAAGCCTCGGGACCTACCTCCTCGTAACCCTCGGCCTGTCGGCATTTCTCGCGCCCATTCGCGCGTCGCTTATCGCGGTCGCCTATGACGACGCCCGCGAGCTGTACAAGGACCGCGACATCGAGGCCCTCGCGTCCGTCTTCGGGGATGACGTTGACCTAAAGGGCGAAGGCGGGGCCTCGGGCGTGAGACCAGACCCCTATAACGCTGATGACTCAGATTCTGAATACCGGTAGGTCCCCGCGATTTCAAGGCTATAGCATTGAAATCATGTAAATAGATGGGCGAGATGAGGCAGCTCAATGACGGCGAACACACCCGCAGATCCTAAGTCGATCGCCTTCTTTCGAACGCTGGGGCGCGGTCTCGAATTGTATGCTTCCAATATCTTCCGGTTTACGGCGCTCACCTTAATGCTCATGCTACCCGTAGGGCTGCTGCTCTATTATTGCGTGGTGGTGATTGGTCGCGGCGCTGTGGACAACAGACTCACCTTATCCTTGGTCGCGGGCTACTTCATGGCCGACGCGATGGTGACGGCCATCGTCTCGGGCGTGGCGTGGAGCTCCCGGCACGACCGCCCCGCCTCGGTCTTTGCCAACACAACAGCCCTCTTGAAGCGTTCCCCGTCCTTTGTGCTCGTCACCACATTACAATTCGCCATCGTCGTGGCCGGCACGTTTCTACTCATAGTACCGGGCTTCTTCGCACACCTCATCCTGTGGGTCGCGCCCGCGGTTTGGGCGGCCGAGCGCGCCTGGCCTTGGACCAGCCTCTGGCGCAGCGGGTCACTCATCTTGCCATCATTTTTTAAGGTCCTAGTCATCGCGCTTATCTTTGCCGGTCTTCTATTCACCGTCGGACCGCGGGTGCCGTCTTGGAGTTACCGGGCCCCGGCCTTGTTCGCTTGGGACTTCGCGATCGTGCTGGTCGTGACCCCTCTCAGGGCGTCCCTCGTGGCGGCGTTCTATATCGCGCTGCGTGGGCGCGCCGACGAGGCAAAGGCCGCCGTCGTCGTCGCGACGTTTACGGGGCCGCGCTCGTGAGCGTCAGAGGTCTTGGTGCAACGGCGCGTCGTTGCCTTCCACAAAGGAGTTGGCCAAAGCCCGATGGCGTGACTAGGTTCCCTCTGCGCCGAGGCGCCCACAAAGGAAGACGCCATGTCCGATTTGCCACTTCACCCGATGGTTGTTCACTTTCCGCTCGTGTTGGCGCTGCTGCTGCCCGTCGCGAGCCTCGTCGTGCTCTATTTTGTCTGGCGCGACAAGAGCCCAGCCCCGCTGCTTCGCGCCCTAGCCGTCGGCTTCGTGTTGCTGTTCGGCAGCGCCTTCGCCGCGACCCAGACCGGCGAGATTGACGAGCACGCGGTCGAAGACGTCGTCGGCAAGGACCCCGTCCACCACCACGAGGAGGGGGCCGAGCTCTTCTTCTACGGGACCATCGGCGCGCTGGTCCTCGCGGGTGCCGGTGCGGTGTTCGCCACACGGCGCAAGGCCGCCCTGCCTCTCGCCGCCGCCACGACCGCCGTCGCCATCGTCGTCGCGTTCTTCGCGCTTGAGGTCGGCCACTCGGGCGGCCAGATCATCTACGTGCATGGCGGCGCCGCTGCACACTTGAAGGGCAAGGCCGCCACCGGGACCGAGGCAGCCCCGGGGACCCGCCGCGGGACCGACCAAGGCACCCGCGAGGATCACGAAGAGACGCAGCCGACGCCACCCCCACCGCTCCAGCCGCCGGCGGGCTGAGACGTTCGTCGAAGATCTCTGACGTAACGTCAGGTAAAGGCGCGCTTCGTTTCCCACGAGTCGCGCTTTTGTCCGTTGGGCGCCGGTTGACACTGGTCGAGTGAGACGCCGCGCCTGAATGGACCGCGGCGACCTCCATTAAATATGTTGTGTTGTGATGATTCGTGTTGGCGTATCAGGGCTTCGAGAGCGCAGCGACGAGGGCCTTTACATAGGTCTCGCGGCTGGCCTTGAAGTTGTGTCTGCGGTCGGGGTTCTCGGTCACCAAGATCTCTTTATCGACGTTCTTCTTAGCCTTCTTCTGGAGGCTCTTGTGTCTAACCTCGGCCCGACCTTCGTCGACCTCCTTGAAAACCTAAAAAAAAAGACGACCCAAGTCGGGCCGCCCTTTTTCAAACTCACGCCGTGTCGCGATTAGTTCGGGATGCACGCACCGACGTTGTTCGAGAACCCGGCGGCAGAGCAAGCACCGGTCGTGCAGGCTTCGGGCGTGGTCTCGAGGTTGCAGACGGTGCGGCAGATGCCGGTCGCGCCAGAGCCGATGCAGATGAGGCCCGCGCCGCAGTCATTGATGGCTTCGCAGACGGCGCCCTCGGCCTTGCCGCTGGTCGAGGCGCAGGTCGTGTCGCCGGCAGCGTTCACGGGGAAGCAACCACGGTTGTTGGCGCAGTCCTGCGCGAAGATGTCGCAGCCGTCAGGCGGCGTGCCGCAGTGGCTGAAGTCCGAGCCTTGGACGCGAACGTTGCACGGCGCGTTGTTCGGGCAGGTGTTGTTCGACGCGTTGCAGAATGCGGTGCAGACATTCGCCGTGCCGTCGCCGAGGCAGGCCCCTGCCTTGCAGCCGACTTCGCCACCACAGGCCGCGCCGAGCTCGGCCGTGCCCGCAGGGCCACAGCCGACGTCGAAGTCCTGCGAGACATAGCCGCAGGTCTCGCCCGCTTCGCATTCCGCCGACGTGACGGGGTTGCAGCTGGTGGGCTCGGGCAGGGGGCCGTAGAAGTCCTCGTACTCGGCCAGGCAGTTCGTCGAGACGCACTCGGCGAAGTTCGCCTGCGTGCATTGGGCGGTCTGGATGCACGCGCTGAGGGCGTCGAACGCCAAGCCGCACTTGGCCGACATGGCGTTCACGCAGCCTGCGAAGCATTGTTGGTCTTGGGCGCAGTTGTCGCCGCAGGTCTCAAAGGTCGCCAGCTCTGCCTCGGTGCAGGAGCCAGTCGTGCTCGTGGTGTCGTTCGGGGCCGCGACGTCGGTCGTCGTGGTGGTGTCCGTGCCCGTCGCGGTGTCGCTACCGATGGCGCTGTCGCCACCGATCGTGTCGGTGGCCGCCGGCTTCGTGTCGTCGCCACAGGCGCTAAAGGAGGCTGCCGCAAAGAGAGCCGCCGAGCCAATACACAGGATACGTGTCATTCGATTCATCATTTTTCCTTCCATTCTCTGGGCGCGTGGGGGGTGCGCGGTCGTTCTGACGCCGGTCAACGGCGGGGACAAAACACGACCCGACGCGTCGCGTCAAGCCTCTGTTTTGACAGGGCGTGTCCCGGCACGCCGAGACGGGACGCACCATAGCGGAGCCGGGCGTCTGTCGCCGTTCGTTTCTGCGGTCCTTATAAGGCTCAGTAGAGCTGGGCCTCTAGGCCCTGCACGGCCCCCGCGAAGTAAAACGGGGTCTTCGCGCCCGCCGCTGGCTCAAAGGCGCCGCCAGGGCTGAAGTGCAAGGTCACCCACGCGTGATCGGCGTCCTTGTTCAGGCCGTCGACGTCCAGGGTGATCGTCCAGCGTTGCCCCGGCCCGACCAAGGTCCCGGTGTCGGGGCCCCATGGATCGTAGCTCTGCCCGCCACGCCCCTGCTGCCAGCCGGATCCGCCGGTGCCGGTCGTCTCGTGACCGCTCCACGCGACGTTGATGGCGCCCGCCGGTGGGAAGTAGATAGGCTGTTTGAAATTGTTAGCGATCGTCAGTCGCATCTTCGCCTTGACCGTCTTCGCGGTGGGATCGGCGCGCACGAGGATCGCCTTGAGGTTCGGCCCGGCGGCGATGGCGATGGCAGGCGTCGGGGGCCGGGTGTTGATCGCGGCGCTCCAACGGAACACGAAGGGGTCCACGGTCGCGAGAGACGGCTGTGAGGGCTCGGGTGCGGCCTCGGGTGCTTGCTGGTGGCCGTCCGCGCTGAGGTTGAGCGTGTAGGTCCCGGGCGTGCAGCCGTCCACGCACTGATCGAAGAAGTCTTCTAAGGTACCAATGCGTTGTAGCGCCTCTTGGGGTTGCAGAATGTGCGTGGGCCCGGGCGAGGTCTTGGCCGGTGTGGTGTTACAGGATAGGTGCGCGACGGCCTTAAGCCGAGCCGGGCCTTCGTAGTGTCCCTTCGCCTCGACCGTGGTCAGCAGGTCGGCCGGGACTCGGATAGGTTGGTTGTTATGATTCGTCCAGGCGAGGCGATACGGAATCGCCGTGTGTGGGCCCGCGCCCTGTGTGTCGACCTCGAAGGTCCACGCGGAGGGCGGGGGGGCCGCGATGGCGGCCGTCGAGGTGGACAGTGACAGGATGGTCAGCAGGGCTTTTAGGTTGGTGCGCATGGTCCTTGGACTCCAAGAGGGGGTGTTCGGTTCCGGGCTCTCAGCCTTTTCTATCTTGGGTGCCGAAGTGTGAGTGAGTCAACCCGCTCAAATCCTTGCGTCCAGCGTCGCCGTTCTGGTACCCGGACGGCCCCCGGCTGTCTCGCCTCACAAGACGTCGCGTCGCGGACCATACGAAGGAGTTGTGATGCGCAAGTCAGGATGGATGATTTTGGCCGGGGTGTTGGCGGTGTCGGGGCCCATCGGCTGCGGCAACAACAAAGATGACCCGAATGCTGACACATCGTCAAATAATGATGGTGTCGGCTCTGACAGCCTGGATCGGGACTCTACTGACGACGCTGGCGCGGACGGTACTGTCGAATCCGACGGGACCGATGTCAGCCCTGACGCTGGCATCGATCCCTGCGGAGGCCCCTGCGATTCACAACCCGCAGCGGTGTGCGACGGCGCGGCGCTTTTGACCTCGGCCTCCATCGGGGCCTGCGTGGACGCGGTGTGCGTCTATACGACCTCGTCCGCCACCTGCGCCCTTGGTTGTGAGCTGGGAGCCTGTCTCGGGGATCCATGCGCGAACGTCACCTGCGACACCCCGCCGGATGACTGCCACGCGTCCGTCGGAACCTGTTCCAACGGGGTCTGCACCTACGCCGCGCTCGACGCCGGGGCCTGCGATGACGGCGACGTCTGCACCACGACGGACACCTGCGCCGCCGGAGTCTGCGGTGGCGAGGCGGTGAGCTGCCAGTCGCCGCCCCTGCCGGTCTGCCTCGACGGCGAGCGCCTTGAGGTCCCAGCGGCCTCCGGCGTTTGCGGCGGGGCGGGTACCTGCGAATATACGAAGACCATCGTGACCTGCGAGGGCGGCTGCGCCGATGGAGCCTGCCGCGCTGACCCCTGCGCGAACGTTGTCTGCAACACGCCGCGCAACGGCTGCTTTGAAGCGACAGGGACTTGCGCCAATGGCGTCTGCACCTACAGCCCGGATAACGGGGCTACCTGCAATGACGCTAATGATTGCACCACCAATGATCGCTGCAATAACGGCGTCTGCGGAGGTTCGACGTTGGTGTGCCAGAGCCCGCCGAATGGGCCGACCTGCGCGTCGGCCAGCACTCTTCGGTCGCCGGTCGTTCCTGGAGCGTGCTCGGTCGGCCAATGTGCTTATAACACCAACGATGTGACCTGCGCGTTCGGCTGCGAGGCCGGCGGCTGTCTTGGGGATCCTTGCTCGGGTGTCACCTGTAACGCGCCTCCCGCGGCGGTGTGCGTGGGGTCTGTCCTTCGGACGTCGAGCGCGGCGGGGACCTGTAGCGGCGGCGGGTGCAACTACGCGACGACCGACGTGACATGTGTCCATGGGTGCGCCAACGCGGCCTGTAGGGCTCCGGTTGGATTGGTGATCTCTGAGATTATGTACAACACCACGGGCTACCCCGATACGGACGCGTTCGTCGAGATCCACGGTCCGGCCGGGACGAACCTCACGGGCGTGTCTCTCGTGGGCGTCAATGGTAGTAACGGCGGAGATTATGGGAAGGTGAGGCTGACGGGCGCGATCGGCTCGGACGGCCTCTACGTCGTGGCCCACAGCGCGGCCCAGCCCTTCATCGCGGACGTCGCCGACATGACCAGCAACAACGTCGACTACCAGAATGGCCCGGACAGCGTGCAGCTGCGCTTCGGGGCGATCGTCTTGGACGCGGTGGCCTACGGGGATTTCGGGATTGACGATGTCTTCGCGGGCGAGGGCACGGCTCATCCCGAGACGAACGCCAACGAGAGCCTCTTTCGCGACAGCGCCTTCACCGATACCCAGAATAATCTCGCGGACTTCGCCACCGATGTGCCATCTCCAGGCGCGCCCACGCCGGTGCCGGTGCCCCTCGTCGCGGCCCTGACCGGGCCGACGGCCGCTGTCGACGTCAATGTGGCGGTGACCTTCGATGCCTCGGGCTCGACGGGCCGTATCGTCAGCTACAGCTTCAACTTTGGCGACGGCACGGCTGTGGTCGTTGGCACGGCCACCAGCACCACGCACACCTTCGCCGCTGCTGGCACCTATAGCGTGACGGTGACCATCGCGGACGCCGCGGGTGCCCAATCGACCGCGTCTGTCACCGCGACCCTGGTCGTGCCTGGTCCGACGTCCCCGTTCGAGCCCGGCAGCTGCGGCGGCACCCCCCTGACTGAGGCGACGGCCATGACACTCTTGAATGGAGCGCCCTCGAAGGTGCTCGGGAGCTCGGTCATGCAGGTCCGGAGCCGCTCTTGCTCTGTGGAGGCCAACTGCCCTGCCTGGAGCAACCCAACCAACCACATGATCAGCTATCTGACCTGGTCGGGCGGTGTCACGACGCGCTACAGGACCCTGCTCACAGACACGCGCTTGGTGCTGTACCTCAAGAACGGTGTGCCGCGCTATTCTGTGCGCCACGCGACGAGCCTTTCCAAGTACCCCAACGACCACGACAAGGGCCTGACCTTCGCGATCGCCCCCGTGAAGATCAACTACCCGACCATGAAGGCCTACAACTACGTCCCCGAGAACCAATACGACTACCGGGACCTCGAGGCCTCCATCAACCGCACCGCCTACTTCGAGGTCGGCGAGGGCTGCGGCCGCTTCATCTCAGTCAGTCCCGGTGACGGGGCCCCGACGAACCCCACCACTAGCGAGGTCGTAGGCCTCTTCACCTACTGACATTTCGTCAGCAGACGACACAGACCGGCCCCAGGGTCGGCCTTTTCCGTCTCGAAGCCCGGTCCTGCCCGCCCGATAAAAAAACCTATTACAAACAAGATTTTGTACGCGCGAGGCGTGTCCCCACTCCGCCTAAATCGTTCGAAATGATCGAGAATTGGAGTGTTTTGGAAGATCAGCGCGAACGGCTGCCAGCCGGACCCATCGACGAAAGGCTTTAGAAATTCTATAGTCTAGCCCCCCTCGCCAAGCGACCCCTCGTCGGCCTAAATCGCATTGAGTTGAAACCATGCAACAGCGCATCCTCCTCTCATTCGCCCTGGGCCTAGTCCTAGTGGTCGCCCCCGCTTGCCGCCATACCCGGCCCGGCATCGTCTGCGACGCGACCTCTCTCGTCCCCGGCGCGACCATCTCCTGCCACATGCCCGGCTACGACGACCGCGACTTCCTCTTGGCCCTGCCGGCCCCGCCCCTCGACTCCAACACCCGCGCCATCTTGGCCCTCCACGGCGGCGGCGGCAACAAGGAGGGGTTCGATACTCTGACCTGCCCTAAAGGCGACAAGGCCTCGCCCGACTGCTTCGTCGCCTCCGCCAGCCGCGCGGGCTATATGGTCGTGATCCCCGACGGCTACCCCAACGCTCTTGGCTTCCGGTCCTGGAACCACGGCGGCGACGGCCCCGGCGAGCACTGCACCAACGCCTGCGACAAGCGCGTCGACGACGTGGGCTACATCGGCGACTTGTTGGACTACGTCGGCCGCCTCACAGGCGCCAACACCGCCAAGGTCGCGGTCACGGGCTTCTCCAACGGCGCAGGTATGGCCCACCGCCTTGCCTGCGATCTCTCCGAGCGCCTCCGCGCAGTCGCGGCTGTCAGCGGCGCCACATAGGTAATTCCTTAAGCAGCTTTTTCATGCAATTTCAGTCGGTTGCTGAACAGTCCTGAGCCCTGGTAAGAGCCTTCCCGTCGCCCTGTCACGTTTGGGATGAGCTCGCCCAGCCTTACGAGCCA
>Ga0209702_10002254_pt1 | contig 34431 bp, 21 predicted proteins | sample FRY01_FD_187210 | JGI IMG/M metagenome (GOLD analysis project Ga0209702, IMG submission 187210) | Freshwater microbial communities from Lake Fryxell liftoff mats and glacier meltwater in Antarctica - FRY-01 (SPAdes) (version 2) | ecosystem: Environmental > Aquatic > Freshwater > Ice > Glacier...
TAGTGGTGAGCGGCAGTAAGGGGCACGTCCAAAGAACAGTGCCGCAGAACGTGACACGTGCCTTGACAATGCCCTCTTCAGAGCACGGGTGGCCCCATGACTCGTGCGCACAAGGCCACTCAGCAAGACCGTTGATGATGTGCATGTTGAGCATCTCATTCCAATCGACAGTCATGCACCCCACGGTCAAAACGTTCTTGGAGATATCAGACGATGGCCTGTCATCGCGCACGACCAACACACGCAGCGCCTTTGTCGCAATTGCAATGTTGACGAGTTTGAGTGAAGTGCTCTTCTCAACGCCAAACATGGAGTCGAGCTGCGCCCACGAAAAAAACACCTCAGGTAGACCAGGCGACATGTTGCACAGCACGAGCGCGTCGGACTCGGTGTCTGTCGTCGCGTGCGCGAGCGGATCGGCAACGCATCCGAACACCTTGATGTTGTCTTTGACAACAAGGTTGCAAATGGTGGCTTGGGCCTTGGTGCGCATGATGACCTCGTCAGCCCTCTCCTCGCTCTGCGGCATGCCGGAAAACACTGAGAGCATGCACGACGAGAGCACCTTTCTGGCCTTTTTGAGCTTCAGACCGCGACCTGCCGCGGTTTGGCTGATGTTGTTAGACGACAGCACAATCGCCATGAGGCTGTTGGCAGGAACAGTGTCGGGCGCCTTGCACACAGCAGGCGCGCCAAGCGCGCCAGCTTCAAGCGGCGCATGCATCACGGGTTCCTTCATCATTTCCATGCCCTCTTGGCGCAGGAAGAGAGAAATGCAAGTGCCTGTCTCAAGTACAGTGGTGGCGTCAATAAGCACATCTGTGCCGGCAACCATCATCTGCGAGACCCTTTCTCCCCTGTCTCGGTTTGTGGCGCCCTTTTCGAATGGATAAAAGCGTGTGTTGGCATGCTCGTCCAGGTCGTAGAGGGTCTTTGTCTCCACATTCATCTTCTTGGGTCCTGCCGTGAAAGGCACGTTGGAGAAGCCTGGCGGACCCACTGCAAGAACAACGAAATTGAACGTCACCCAATCCCTGCCCGAGCTCATTTCGGAAAACTTTTCTGCGGTCAACGGCACGTCCTTCAGCATCATCACCAGCAGCTCCACGTCGGGCTGGACCATAGAGTTGATTTTTCCAGGACGCCAAGACAGAGGAATGGCTCCGAGCAGATTAGACCACTCTCGGAAGTTCGCAGGTGTCTCGTACTTCTGAGCCGCCAAAATGGCCGGAAATGCTGGCAGCGGAGCATCTCGAACTCCAGACACATTCGCCACTTCGTCGGCATGCGGGCTGACAGGTGAATCCAGCAGAGTAGTGTCCATTGTGAGTGGAGGATAGACTTTGTCTTTCTCTTTCTGTACACACTTTTGTTTGCTCGTGTTTGTTGAATAAAAAATGCATTTTTCTTTTCTTAAAAATGCAATTAATTTTATTTAAGGGTCAATATTTTCGGACACGGCAAACTTCTTGGCAGGAAATATGCCCCTACTCAGTCCGCGGCGTGCCGGATTGAACGACTGGAAACCGAAGGCCACAGGACTGCTCTTAGCAAAATCGAAGTTGCCGAGGATTTGTTCTGTTCTTGTCAGTGCTCTAGTGCTGCTGGGACCAAAGGTTTTCCTGGAGCGCTTCACGGGCTCGCGAGATAGCTTCGCTTGTCTCAGTCCGGAAGATCGCAAAAAACTGTTTACTGGCCCGAAAAGAATCCCATCAGAGGTGGTTTTGTCATGTCTTCTGATCGCACATCACATGGGGGAGAGCGCGAAATCGCTTGCGAGGGGGTCCGCAAATGCACGCCAGGCGATGTTTCAAGTGCTTGAAACAAGTCTGGCCTGGGACGACATCCACAGATTCCAAGCAATTGACAATGTGACAGAAATGCACGCTGTGATGGATCTCATAATGCAAATGGAGGAATGGACATACCCGCAAGTGGCACTGCTCGGACCGACATTCCATTCATTGGAGATGATGGGATGCATGTTCGAATGTGAGCCTACGCCAGACGAAGAGCAGGAGCAATTCGCAAATGAGATGATCCGAGGCGCCACGTCAATTGGCGGGTTGTGTGTGCGAGTGGGCAAGGTTTGTTGCGAGATGCTTAAACCAACAGCCCTGCCAGTGGTTGTGAAGGAGAAGACCTGGCAAGAAATAGTGGTTGAGGGCGCTCCTGTCGTGCTCCACCTCTGGATCTGGATGTGGTGCATGTACACAATTGTCTTTGCGTGGCTGCGTGGCCTGTACGCGAAAATGTCCATTGATCCGCAGAATTTCACGCAGAGCGCGCTCAAGATGACAGAACTATGCGAAGAATCCAGCACTGGCAGTATGGAACATGCCATGCATCTTTATATTTTCTTGTTGAGTTTTTGGAGGCGGGAGGTCAACTACTGGACAAGGACATTGCTGCTGTGCTCGATCAGCATGGGTATGGCGCACAGTATGCCATTGCACAGATTCAAAATGTTCTTTGCAGATGCTCACTATTGTCATTACGGGTGGATGTCTCGTGATGCGATACGATTTTTCATGGTGTTCATTGCAGTAGTGTACCCATGCGAGGTGTGCGGCACACTCTTGAGGGAGGCCTGGATGAAGCAGGTACGAACACGAATCACGACTGCAAATCTGCACATTCCCTTTTATTCTCGAACGTGTGCCGTTTATATCCTGACTATCAGTGTAATAATCAATGCACCGCAGTGGCTGAATCTTGTAGTCGTTGTTTCGCTGTTTGTAGTGATATTTCTGTTGTCACTTCATCCTGATTACAACAAGACAAACGTCAGTGCCAGCAGCATGTTTTCGTTGTACGCCTCCCGCATGCTGTGCCTGGTGATCATTTTGGGCCACATCTTCACTTGCTCGACTGCTTGCCAGTGGGAGATGACCTTTCAGCGCCATCTATTGATTGAATTCGGAATCATACACCAAAAGATGGTAGTGATCTACGGGGTCGCCGTTGTCCGCAACATTATTATGTGCAGAATATAATAAAATGTGTAACACAATTTGTCCTGTGAAATCAATGAGTGCGCGAGCTCAGCTGCTCCCACATCGTGTCAATATTGTCCACCACACTTGGAGGTGTGTAGTGTGACTTTGTCATCAGGTTCCATATCAAATTGTTTTGATCAAAAAAGTCTTTCATTTCGTCTTTGAAATGAAGTTGTATGATTGTCGAGTCCGTTTCATACGTCATGATTGAATTTTTCTGTTCCTCAGTGATCTCCTTGTTTGTTTGTAGTATCATGCGCAACATTTCCCTGTATTTTCCCTCTGTGTACAGCACCGTGCTGTCAGGCTCAAATATAAATTGAAAATTTTCGGGTTGCTGAATTTTGATCATATGGATGAAAATCGGCTTCGTTTTGGGTAATAAAAAAACGCGCAAATACAGATTTATAGTAGCGCACACTGTCAATTTCCACATTTGTCGACATACCGATGTTTTCTTGATTGCGAATTTCTGTAGTGTCTGTCCATACAAATTGGAATGATCGAATTCAGTCCGCAAATTCATGGCGTCCTGGGATAGAGTTTTGTACATCTTTGATGTTGCGGTGGGTGTAGGCGACTGCAAAACAATTGATTCAAATAAACAGTACCCGTGTAAATGTTTCTTTGTGCCACATAATGCGTCTATGTTATGCAGAATGCAGTTGTCTACACACATCAATGACGAATAGAAGATTGGCCAATCAAGGTTTCTTTCATCATTGTCTAAAAATGAAAGAATCAGTTTACATCGAATATTAACTAGCGTCCGCAGATTATTTGATAATTGTTTCAACGATTTGTATTTTTCAAGAAGTTCACAAAGTTCCGCAAACTTTAATGTCACACGGCCCAGAGCGATAACACATTTGTATACATTTATAATTGTCAAATAAGCATCCGTTGGTTTGTCTGCGTATCTTTCTTCCTGCAGATATAAAATCTTGTCAAAAATAATAGTTTTCAGAACATCCTCTCGAGACACATTTCCACATATTCCAGACTGAATCCGTTCAGCACACGACATGTCATTAATTATTGTCGAGTTTGTGTCGAGACGACAGGAAGCCAGCTTCTTTTTGATATACAAGTCATTTCTAAATAACATGTCATCACACATGCAAAGATTCTTGAGCACAGAATTACAATCGCTGCATATTGTCTTCGTTTGTATACATGACACGTTCAACATGTTTTCCAAGCGCCCCAATTGATTTATCACATGATTGTTCATAATTTCAGCCGTCCGCGTGCTCGCAAAATAGTAGTCTTTGTATAATGTGTCCTTAAAAATCACACCTATCATGTAAGGAGTGTCATTGAAAATTATCTTGATTTCAAAGTTTCCTTTGCGAACTTCGTGCTGGTAATTATCGTCGTTGAGTACCACTGTTACAACAGGATACTTCTTAAACTCAAGCGGAATGGTGGCAATCCAATTGAATGGTATGCTACCAGTCGAAAATTCCTTTAAATGCAGGTCTTGTCTCGTGTACTTCAAACTATCTGCGATATTCACAGAAATCTCACTCAATCGGGCGTATTCCATTTTGTACTGGATTGTGATGACGAAGGAATTATGTTCGCTTTTCTGGTCCGGCTGCAAGGCCACCCTAACTTCTTCATCTTCTCGCAAGATTGATGACAACATCAGAGATGCCCTCTCTTGTTGAGATGCTGAAGCGGACACCACATCTCGAGTTCGCTTCAATGCACTCGGAGAAGGGTGCACTGAAGACCCTACACGACTCAAAGTTGTGGAATTGTAATGGCGCCTAGGAAACCGCCGGAGGGCGGGTGGAATGATGTGCGTAAAACCTCTTCTGATGTGCCTTGGATTTGTCGCAGCCTCGGTCGGAGGGACAAGTTGTCTGCCAAGGGAACGTTTAGAAGTTTCGGCAGAGAGCATCAGCATGTTTGAGTTCCAATATTTTCCGCGAGCAAGGCGGCTTGGTGCGCAGTCGCTTGTGTCCGATTGCCATTCGTGCCACGACATGATGATGTTGGGCGTTCCCTTCATATATATGCAACCTGCTGATGATTTTATGCTTTTTTATTTTTCAACAGAAGGGCGGAAGAGAATGTATTTTAATCACTCGTGGTTGGCCTCCTTCCTCCTTTGTTAAGCACTCGTTTGATAGTGCGATCACCAGCGCCTGCGACTGACGAGGTAGACTCAGTTGTCATCTGTCTCATTTCGCTGCCAAGTGAGGAGAGCGAGGCAACGGGACGAACTGCCGGCAATGCAATTGGTAAACGCGCCACCGTTGCGGGCTCCGCAGACACATTGTCCTGCGGAGGCGGGCCACGCTGTGCCTGCGCAGGCGGCTCACGCTGTGCCTGCGCAGGCGGGCCACGCTCTGCCTGCGCAGGCGGGCCACGCTCTGCCTGCGGAGGCGGACCACGCTCTGGCGCCATGGCCGGCTGTGGCGCCTCACGCGCAGCCAGCATGCCTGGCTGTGGCGGGTTACGCGCTGGCCTCAACGCCTCGTCGATGGGCGCTGTGGCGGCAGCACGTGGGAGGAGGGCCTCCTGTGCAGGAGACAGCGATGCGACGACAACAGCTTTGTCTTGTCTGGCAGGCTCTGATCTCTCAGTGCTGGCTATTGTTGTAGCTGTGGCGGGTACGAGAGACGGTACCGCCAGAGTGATACCGAGGTTGAATGGTGTCAGCGAGAGTGCAGAATTGACAGGCAAGACATTCCCCGAAACCAGATTCCATTTTTTGAGCAGACAGGCTGGGCCACTTGTAGGCACAATCTGAAGCAGGCAGTTAGAATCAGGCTGGTCTCGAAAGGCATCTTGAAAGGTGCGCTTGGCGCCTGCGGCTCTCTGCGAGGGTGCCCTCACATCAGGTGCACTGACGACAGGAAGCATCAACTCGTCCGCATCCATGTGGTTGAGTGGCTGGAACTGCGTCCACACAGGGGCGAAGGTCACTTGCAGGAGCTGCCCACGGAGGAAATGTGTGTCGTCACACACATTGCATGGGTCTGCTTCGCAGCTGGCGCGATGTTGAAAACACTGTCCGATGCGCCAGTAACCATTTACGCGATAGTCGTACGACCACGGGGCGTTTGAAGGGGGTGCGGGTGCAAATCCCATTTTGAAGACATCGGGAATGAGCTGCCAGCTGTGCTGGGCCCTGACAAACGTCTGGCGCACCACACCCTTGTAGTAGTGGTTGAGCGTGTAGCTCTGAGTCGGAAGCCATTGCAATTTCAAAATCAAATTGTCTCCCGCCGAGATGTCGATGTTGCGCCAGATGTTCACCAAATCGCGATTCTGCCCGTCTACGGTCAACGTTGTGACGTGGTTGGCAGCTGCCTGCACAGGAGCAAGACCTGTTTCGTGCTTCCCACCCTGGTTCTCCGAGCCGGCGCAAATTCCGAAAGGAATCATGCGCGTGCTGACGAGCTGCAAAAGGTCCACGCGCCTGTGTTTGCGCTTGTACTGGTATCCCAGATCACGGGCAAGCATCGCCCAAGGAGCGCTCTGGGGCGTTTCGGCCGTCAACCGCTGCAGGCCCGCGAGCAAGTAGTTCACTGTGGATATGTTGATGAAGACAGTGTGGCTGGGAATCTGCAGATTAGCAATGGAGGCGTCGCGCATGGCCATGTTGTCGTAAATCAAGCTCTGCACACGCGAGCTCTGTAGAATAAATGCAATGTCGCCCTGGTCCACCGCGTGCGAAATTGCGAGACTTGACTCCACGTTACTGACATCAGCGTACGGCAAGAAAATTTTGGGCACAATCTTTTGGATGCGGTGTGGGATCTGCTGGTAGTTGCGATCCGCGCCCATGCGCCCTTGTCCAGGTCCGTATGCGTACGGCGCTATCCCCGACAGTAGCTCCGAGTTAAAATTGATACGGCCATCAGGGTCTCCATTCACACCCGCCGGGCCCGACAGGCTGGTGGGCAGCGGGCCCCCGCCGTTGATGTTGGCGTCGGGGAAGCGGATATTGGCTCCGAGCTGCGAGAAGAACTCAGACATTGCAAGCGTTGCCAGGTGACTTTTATACACATGCGCTTTTGAAAAGCAACACACATGCGATATTTAAAGACATACCGACCAGCTGCAATGACGGTGTGTCAGGTATCCATTGTCGAAAGCCTCTCCGACAGCTGGCTGCGCTTTCTGACTGTGGTGCGCGGTCGGAAGCCTGAGGACGACATGCGGCGCGCCACAATGATGCTGACGAGTTCTATTCATGCGACGGCCAGCATCGAGCTGGAAATAGGCGCCGAGTTGGCAGAAATGTCCAGCAAGGCGCGCTCGCTGCGGCAGAAGCATGTGAAGGCAGACTTGGTGGCCCTGCTCACCAGCAGCAAGCACAAGCGTTTGCGCCTGCAGCAGACAGTGCGCAAGCGGCTCGCCCTGGAGCAGCATCTTGAGACGCTGCACAGCACGCTGCTCAATCAGCAGGTCATGAACTCGGTGAAACAAACCTCCGAGGTACTCAAGTCCATGGGTCTCGAACATGAGGTTTCCCGCATCGAGGAGGTGAACATGAACCTCCAGGACTCGCTCTTGGACGTGAGTGCGATACAGGACCAGCTCGCTACAAACATTGGCCCAGGGGGCGACGACGACATAGATATAGAATCTGAATTGGAGTTGTTAATGCAGCTGGACCCCATGTACACCGCACCGCAATCTGCATCTGTGATTGCCCTCAGTGCGAGTCCTGAAATGCAAAACAGCATGCCAGCAGAGGCGGCCCTGAGCACCACCCGTCCAGCACTGCCACCCACCGCCCCACATGTGCTTGTGGCCGAACATGTAATGCAAGAATGCACGGAACTCGCCGAGCACGAGAAGTCTTCAGCACAGCTTATCACGTGACAGGATCACAGGATGCAAATAAAAAAAAACGCAATCGGCTCTAATGCACTCTGGTGACGCAGTGGGCGGGAATGACGTCTGTGCCAGTGCTGCCGAAACAACTGCAGTACCTTCTCAAACAGGCCGCTATACCAATTTCCAAACACGAGATTTGTTTGCAGCACAGGGCGGTATCGCAGATGACTGAGTACCTCAAAATACTCAACATGCGCACAGGGCCCAGCGCAGAGAACAGCGAAAACATTTACAACTTGTCAGAGCTTTTGCGCTTTGTGCACTCTCAGCAAGATAGTCCCAGATTGGTAGACGCCATAGAGTGCGGCGACGAGTTGCTCTAATTTTCGATCAAGTTTCAGTACACATCGTATTTACGAGCGTGTGTTCCAGCAGCAATGAGCAAACGAGAGGGCACACAACCTCTTTTGATTCAAGGGGACAAGATTCCTGCAAAGGCTTACTGGTACCAGCGATTTGACGCTGTCAAATATTACACAAATGGGGTGCAAGGCGCAACAGTTGCACTGTTCGTGTTTGTTCTGGGAACAGGTGCCTTTTCCATGAACAATGCGATGTCCGAACAAAATAATATCTACGGCCAGCTACACGCCGTGCCATACGCCGGCATTATTGGCATGCCTCCGTCACAGTACATGAGCATGGATTGGATAATGACTGCAAAGCGGGTCATTGGAACTGCAGGGCACGCGTTTGTGGGCAGCGCAATTTCGCGCGACATGTGCGTCGAAGGTAAAGAAAATATGTGTAATCCTGAGTGGTGGCAAACCACTGTCGGCTGTAATACTTCGTCTGTCACTCAGCTGCGTCTCCCACCGCATGTGGCAGAAGAACAGGCATACTTTTACAGCTCAAAGAGATTGAAATACCGACACCTGCAACCCCTGTTCACATGCTTTACGGAGAAGATAGGTGACGTAGCATTATACATGAACAACGAACACTCGTTTAGCATTGGATCAACGCACAATGTAAATGTACTCTCTGCCGCGGTGTTTCTCATTTTTTCTGTAATTCTGGGAAGCATGTTGCTTGCCACCAGTTTCACAGACAAAGATGGTGATATTCCACAGGAGTACTCAAAGCGAGTGGCACTCACGGTAATAGTTTTGTTTTACGTCATGCTCACATACTCTCTTGCCACGTCCAAGTCAATGGACGCCACTAAGGACCAGCACAGGCCGCTTGGACTGGCTTCGCACGCGTACTCCGCTCTGTTTCTCTTCTTCTCGCTCTTGGTGTTCAATCAAAGTGGAACGATGCGAGACCACACCTCAGAATTCATGCGCATAAATAACAAGGCGACGGGCGAAGACTCTGATGCAGAAGAAGAAAAACAACCTGTGACAGGGCACCCTGCCCTTGAAGGCGGCGGCGAGGACAATATTATCGCAGCAGTTCCTGTGAAAGAAGGTAGTGGTTTTGCAATGACCCAGCTCAACGTGCGCAGATTTGTGCAGGAACCTACGCACTATGATACACGCATCAAACAAGTCTTCATTGCTCCTGTAAGAGAGTTGAAGCCAGGAGAAAAAGCCGCACCGCAGCATAATGTGTCTGTGGAAGTGTGTGCTTTGATCAGCAACCCTGTACATTCCAAGTACATTTACGGTCAGTTGTTGACGTTGCCGTTGATCATGCTGGCATTATACATGCACGGCAAAAACTTCGGTCTCGACACGTACAGTCAGGTCGTTTTCATTGCTGCAGCCATCATCGCCATGGTCGATGTGTTCTTATATCGCATGTGGTGGGCTTTCCAAATCCACAAGGGCGTAACGTTTTTCATGGAAAATGATGTCGGGGAGTACAGGGCCATGGAAGTGCTGACATTTCTGTGCACTGGGTTCCAGATCTCCATCTACACCTTTCTGCTCACCTCAGACTTGTTTCCGAAATCCTATGTGTGGTTTTTTTGCGTGTACATCATCCTGACAGCGTTGGCGAAAATTATCGCCATCATGGCCATTCGACAAGCCAAGAACCCCAACAAGGGTAAAGAAGACAAGGGCATAGCTTCCTCCAAGTTCGACTCGATGACCGGTATGCTGCAGAAGGGCGACTTTTACATGTTTTTTATCTACGTGCTTAGCATCAGCATAGTGATGTGGGTGTATGTGATCGGGGACCAGCTTAAACTGGATTCGGAGTGGATTGAAAAGCAGCCCATGGTGCAACGCTGGGGCCCGGGATGGCAGAAGTACAATACGATGAGTCTTTAGATGTCATTTCGCTATATTTTATTTGGTTTCAATTAAATCAAAGCTGACAATGAAAGAGAGAATTGAGATGTAAAATACCATGAAGAGTGCCATACAGAGCAGTGCATTGTGCCTTGAACTCATTACAAACTGGTCTTGTGACAACACCTGGAAAACAATGCATACCACAATCGCGCATGCCAGGCTCAACCAGCGTAGCCGCTGCAAGAGCACATGTGCACAGTGTGACAGCACAGCTGATAAAGAGTACATTGCATATGCCGTGATAGCACTCTTATACTTGCCAGAGCGCCGGGCGAAGTATAAGAGGCAGCACGCATGCGGGTCAATGGGAGATGTGTATGCCTTGGACGTGGCCATGCTGAATAATTTGCAGATAGGCAAGTCGCGTCGCAAAACTGCCGGCACAAGCAGCCAGAAAGTGAGCATGAAAAAGACGGCGGTGGCGTCGACGCAGGCCCTGCGCAGCGGTCGCAATCACACAGAGCAAGACATTTTGCGCCATGTGCAGTGCAGCGTGCTGCAGAAATACTGCACCGTGTGCGAAAGTCTGAATGTGGACCCGCTGCGACCACATACGCTCGGCTTGATTGTGATTCTGCTGTCACGACACACGCAGCGCACAGAAATTGCACGCAATTTCCTGCAAATTCTGCACAGCGACGACATGCTGGTCTCATGGGACACCGCGGAGGACTTGGCGTTTCTGCAACAAAAACTGTCCGCGTCGTCGGACTGGTCTTTGCTGCTAGGGTATGTCGATTTTGAAATGAGCGAGGAAGTGCGCGCCGAGATCAGCATGCATCCGGTGCTGTGCACTCTGCAACGCAGTCTGCTCGAAGCGGGTATAGTCACGAGCAGTACGCCACTGGAATTTGTCATGACCTGCTTCTTGTTCATGACGCCAGCGGGCACTCCTTCCCCAAAAATGCTCGAGCGATTTCTGAGCAACCAGGGAATTGAATGCCGCGACGTCGAGGTCAAGTGTCTCCGCGCCGTGACCAGCTTCACCGACCAAATCAACAACGAAGGCCTCTTGGCGGCATGCCTCTTGCATGTCTGCCTCTCACTGCGAGCGAATTCTTTGCTGGTGCACGACTTGGAAGATGTGCTGGCCGCGAACATGTCCGACTCAGCGCAGCCTGTGTTGCTTGCCGTGCGTCGCATCCGCCTACGCGACATCGTCGAGAGCGTGCATCAGGCAAACGCGCTGTCGTACGAGCTCAGTTTTGACAGCTGGTGTTGCCAGAAAAAATTTGCCTCCACAACCGGCCTCAATGTGCAGCGCCTCCTGTACTTCATCAACGCGCAGACGTGTCCTGTTGATTTCAAGATGTTTCCAGACTACTTTACGCCGGCCATGACGGGTCATCTGGCGCTCAAGGAGCTCAGCACAATCGACATCGCACCTATCATTGCCGTCATCTGCAGCTTGCGCCTCTACACCAACAACATCAAGCATCTCATTGATTTTCGCGTGCAATGTCTGGAGGGCCTCAACGTCAAGGCCCGGCAGAATCTCTCGCAGGCGCAAATCCTGCAGCTCTACATCTGCTGCTTCCAGCACGAGTCGATCCGAGATCGCTGCTGGCGAGCCGTGCTGCCCGTTCTCAACCACAGCATTCAGCGCTCCTGTGTGCTCTTCCGGGAAAATTTTGAATATGAAATCGAAGCGGTGCTGCGCTCCGTCATTTTTTGCCATGTCAACAATGCGCAGGGCCGCGAACCAGCCCTGCAAGCAGCAGTGTCATGAAGACATACAGTTGCTGCAGGGTGAGCAGCGTCATTGCGTCTAGCACATCTGTCCACTGCAGCAGCGCCAGTATCAGCAGGGCTCCGACGTACGCGCCCGCGCACGTGCTCAGCATGCACGCTGTCATGTCAGCAGGTCGATGGCACGTTGCAAGCGACACGAGAACTGCCGCCAGGGCGCACAGCGTAGTCAGGGACACCGTCTCTCGTTCGAATCGCTGCGAGTCCGCTAGGAAGCTCAACGTGACCACGAAGTGCGCACCGACAACGGTCACGGCTGCATGCGACCACACGTCTTGCAACTGCAAAAACAACACCAGCGAGGGGCATCCCATCACAAACAGAATTGCTAACTTGCTGCCGTGCACACGCGGCGGACCAATGTAATCAGTCACGATTATCAAAACGTATGACAGCAGCACAGCGCACAACTGCAGCAAGCGCCACACGGGCACGACAGGCGACACCCCTTTGGCAACAGCCGTCGTGCACTGAATTTTGTCTACGGTGATGCACGCAGACCGCGACGCGCGGGTCGGCTCGGGCGCCATGTATGGCGCGCTGGTGTTGTTGATGAATAGTGTGAGACGTTTGTTGTGCATTCCAACGTCAAAGGCGCTGTGCATCACGAGCATGTCATGCTCTTTTTAAATACCAGACGCAAGTGTATATAAACTCCTGTTTTATCAAACGTGTAATGACTCTGGCGAACTCGCTCACGGGACGCAGTGAAATGGACGTGCTGAACGAGCTGCTGTGTTGCGACCCAGACATAGTCGTTTGTGTGAACCGCATCAGCAACGCGTGTCTGCATGATTCGTGGGATCTGCAAGAGAACGGTCAGGATCTCAAACCCAGCATCCGCGAGCGGCTCAACCGACACTATGATGTTTTTTTGCGGGACTGCATCCGCATGATCTATCTGTGTGGCTTTTCCGCTTTTTACATACGCCGCGTCAACAAGATCCCGCTCCCATTCTGCCCCACCATCGGCACATTCTCCTGGAGCACGCGCATTTGCGAAAAGAGCGCAGGACCCAACGCACAGTACGACATCAATGTCTGCAAAGGCAACGTGAAGCGCAAGGACATCCACATCATGCCCTACTACAGCCCCATTGTGTCCGAACACATCAGGACACCCATGCAGGCCATCCTCTCGCAGTACATGGCCCTGCAGGAAATGCACAACACAATCCGCGTGAGCAACAAGTGGAACCAGGAGAAGCACGTCGTCGTGACAGAGACCATGGATGTCAAGGACCAGACCACCTCGGGCCTGCAGCTACTGGACGACGTGCGCCGCTACACTCTCTCGGGCGAGCACTCGATGATGCGAGACAACGTGCTGCGCCTCAAGAACCGCTACAACAAGGACCTGCGCAACACCAACGAGGCCAAGCTCGAGTGGATTCAGGACCAGTTTGGCGGGGGCCACACGCAGGGTATTGCCACCCACGTGCTGCCGCCGAACATGGGAGTCGTGGAGCTCTCCAACATTGCGTACGGTAACGAATACGAGATTCTCAAGCAGCACTACCAAGACTCCGTGTACACATTTTTTGGCGTGCAGAACCAGTCGACAGTGCATGCCGCCAACAAGAGCACAGCTGAATTTATCAGCTCCGAACAACACCAGAACACCCAAAATGTGACACGATTTCTCGAACAGGTGCTGCAGAGTGTTTATTCACTGAGCTTTGACGTGCCGCTCGAAAACGTGCGAGTTACCATCAGTGGCATGCCCCGCGCCAGCATCAACAACACAGACGACATAAAAAGACTGGCAGACGCCGAGCTCCTGGCGCCGCACGACAAGAAGAAGGCTCGCAAGCTCATGGATACAATCTGAGCGCCTCGACTACAGGCACACACACGCACATTTTGGGTGTGACGTTTCTTCGAAGGCTTCTGTCTGAGCCAGCCATTCTTCAACACGTGCGTTCGAAATGAGTAATGCCTCTGCACGGCTGTTGTTGATTTGACTTTCCCTGCACAAACGCAAAATTTCGACCTCCTTTAGCAATGCCTTTACGCTGCCTTGGAGACGTCCATCCGCAGAAGCAGCTGTTTCAGGGCCTGGTTCCTCTTCTTGTAAGTAGCGCAGCAGCGTGGTGGACAATGCCCATCGCCTCTTTGATTCCAAGAAAAACCACGCGGCCCTGTATTCGGGATCCATCGTGATGGGGCAAGCATTCAATGTCTCTGATGTGCTTTTCGATAAATGCAATTCTCAAACCCAACCAAATTTTTGGACTCAACTCCAAATCACCAACACTTTCAAAACGTGGGAATATTTATATATATATATTTATTTTGTAGAAATATTGATTTATAAAAGTCGGCGTTATGATTCATCCCTATCTCTGAGAAATTTTCCAATTCTCTGGTACAAATATTTGATTGTTTTTGAAAAGGCATTTTTGGATTTTGATTCATGTCACTTTTGTAGGTCTCTTTTGATTTTGCTTTTTCAAGTCGAATTCGGTACTGATGTTTAGTCAACTCAATTTAATGGCATTTTCGTTATGTCCAATGAATGATGCTGACGATAGAAATATTCGCGCCGAGGTATAAGTGTTCATCACTGGGAAGGCCACGATGGAGTCGCAGGCGGATCAACCAATTGTGATGGATGCTCTGCGAATTTCAAATCACATCACGTGCTTCTTGACGCCATCCATCACGAATATGGACAACTACGTGTACCGCACTTACTGTGGTCACTCGCGCGGTCCAGTGGTGCCTAAGCTCAAGTCAATGGATCTCCCGTCTCTGCCGAGAACGCGCTCCCTTTCGGAAATTTCACGAGTTGGAAACGACATGCGCCTTCATACAAGCATGTCGCTGCGAAAGTCGCCCTCGTCCATCCCGCGCTATGCTTCGCTCAAATTGCGCGAAGAATGTGCCCTGCAAATGTCTTTAGTCAGAGAAGAGTGCGTGCAGAAAGTCTCTCCGATGCCAAAGTCGCTGTCGGATGTCGGTTTGTCCACCGCACCCTCAGAAGTCACGACTCGGGCGTGAAGAGCGCGGCCAAACCGCCACTGGCGTGCAAGCCCAGCACCAGCAGAAAGCACTGCAGCAGGTACATGAAAGCGGCCGAAGCAAGCGGGCTTGACGTCTCGACGAGGGTAAATTGGACAATGTAGCCCGAGGTGCTTGCGTCGCATTGCTGAACGCAAATATCAGTGAGAGGGCAGCGCTCGAGAATTAGCTGTATGGCGTCTTGCGAGAGGAAATGGTTGTCGTATAATAAAAGAGTGTTATCGTCTCTTAACAGCACCCTGGATCCGTTCCTTTTAGTATCCAGCACTTGCTCAACGGTCTTTTTCATGGTGCGCATTTTTTTGTGCGTCGTGGTGTGTCTTATAGTCTTGCGACGCTGGCTGAGGTATCCCGGTACAACGAATTGTGGCGCGCATGTATTTATCAGCATGCGGTTGCAAGGCAAATGTCCATGCAAGACGACGAAGATGAGCACACCAAAGAGCTGATGAAGGCAGTAGATCTGGACATCGCCATGAGCATCGCCGCCTGCGCCGGCCTCAACACGCACGACAAGCTCGGCAACCCAAACGAGGAGGTGTGGGCGCCGCGCAACAAGGCCGCTCGGACCGGCAAGCTTGTGGAGGCAAAGGACGTGCGCAAACTGTTGCTCGATCAGATAAAAATACAGCTCGCGGCGAAGCAGGATTTGCTCACCGAAATCGAGAACAACTCTATCGTGTGCAAATGGATCATCAACTACACCGAGGCGTGGGAAACCGAGTACAACAAGGGCATCCAGGAGCACTTTGACATTGGCCGCAAGATCCTGTCTGTGATGCACGACACCCTTTTTGAGGTCAAGGAGCTCCTTGACATCAGCCCGGTGAGCATCGCGGTGCTGGAGGCAGCCGTGTCGCATGCTGCTGCTGACGAGACCGAGCGAAGCACCAAGCTGTTCGAGGGCGACGATGCGGTGGTGCGCTTCCTCTTCCGCAACGTGCACACGCGCTTCCACATGGTGCGCATCGCCGGGCGCCTGCTGCAGAAGAAGGAGGTGTGCAACCGCGCGGGCACGTACTCGGCGAAGCAGCAGCGCCACGACATCACGCAGGAGAAGGACACGGCGGTGAGGGGCATGTACTGTGCGATCCGCGACGAGGAGCCGCGCTTCGCGCTGTGCCGTGAGTTGCTGCACTCGCCAGAATTCAAAATGTTCATCACTGACCACATCGTGTAGATTGCAAGTGCTGCTTGTATTGTATATACGATGTGTGTGGATGGGGGCAAATGTCGGGTCTCGGCGAAGGCAACACGCATGCGTCGCGCGAGCTCAATGGCGGCATGTACCTCAAAACGGGCGACCCCGGTCTCGAAGGAGGGGGGACCTACACGGGCACGGCGACCGAGGGCACGCTCCAGCAGTATGAGAACATTTTTGGGCCCGCGGGCCGCGACATCAAGCTCGACTCGCAACGTCACAAGCGGCACCAGCGCTGGCACCTGCCCGACTCGCTCAAGGGCCACAACCAGTATCTCACCGATCGCGTGGACGGGCTCATCACCGACGCCACGAACTCGCCCTTCACCAAGAACATCCTGCCGTACGTGTACCTCGAAAACCCCGACCAGAAGCTCAAGTGGAACGTGTACAGTTTCGACGAGGGCATCGCCTCCCGCGTGCCGTACGAGGCTGCGGCCCGCGTGCTGCCGCAGACGAAGCGCTCGTTCGCGGGCTACACCGTGCGCCAGGGCCTCGCGATCGCCATGGAACATAATTTTATGGTCTCTGCAGCCGGACGCGAGAATTTCAAGAATCAGCTCACGCAGCTCGTTGGCTCCATCCAGATGACCAACGACCTGGACGTGCATGTCGCCCTGCTGCAGGCTCCCTCGTACCAGAAGCACATGAATGAAAAATACTACGACAATACGCGCACCACGGCGCAGGTGTGTCGCCAGTACATCGACCTCTTTGGCATCATGCAGAAGATCCCCAACGCGCTCGATATCCTCATCGAGGACGCCAAGAGCAACCTGCAGACGTGGGGCAGCCAGCCGCCGACGTTTTGCCTCTGCAACTCGGCGCTGACCGTGCAGCTCACCATGCTGCCCGAGCTCACCAACTACGTGACAAACGGGCCCGACGGCGCGAAGCGCCTCGCGCAGGGTCCGAGCCTTGCCTCGTACCGCGGTCTGCAGATCATCCCCTCACGCAAGTTCAGCATGGACGCCGGGACCGCCCCGCGCGACCTGCTGCGCCGTCGTGTGCGCGTGGCAGAGTACTACCGCATTCCGTGGCACGAGGACAATCCCAAGCGCACCTACGAGTTTTATGATCAGAGTCGGGACACAATGTTTTCGCTCTCTTGGCAAGATCTCTTGCTCAAGAGCCAGATGACAGGGTCTTCAGACGACAGAGACGACCAGGACACCTGCGATGACTATGGCACAGGCCCCTGGAGCTATGAGACTTTCAAGAATCAGACACTGCCCAAGTACAAAGTGAAAGAGTGGAATTCCACCTCCACTCGCCTGGAAAATGGAATGATTTTGGAGGGAAGAGAAGGAATCGGAACAACTGATTCCGTGTGTCTCATCACCACGGGATTTACATACAGCAAACACGCCGACATGTATTCTCGCAGGCGTATTATGAGTCTCGATGAGATGCTCGCGGACACCAAGGACATCCGAAAGATGACTTCTCACAACAAAATTATTGCTGGTCTGAGCCATGCCGGTGTCAAGTTGGTTCAGGAAACCTGTCCACCCACACAAGAGATCCGGGTGTTGCCGCAGCAGTCTGAACTTTTCGGCCGCGGGTTTTTCAACGATCCCATCAGCAAGACCGTAGGACAACAACAGCGCTTATTTACAAACTATGACGCGTTGCAAGACGCGGGCGTAGCGCGCGACTTTGAGAAGCACTGGTTCATAGCTCATGCGTTTCAAATATTGGATGATATGTATGATCATGTAGAGTTTGGAGGCAAGGCTTTGAATGATTGCATGCAAAATGGTACTGGAAAGCCTCTGGCAATTACTCCGTTGGCTGACCTGGCGTGCTTGGCCAGCACATCTTTGCAACCATTGATTTCCTTGACAAAGAATCACCGAGAAATGCCATTGCACTATTGTTTTGACGTTTGTCAGGATCTCTTCAGGGAAGTTCATAACCCTACCCATTTGAAACCTGTCTCGATGACCTACACCAGAAATTTTGAATTACACTCGGGTATATTTCAACGTACGATGCACCTCTTGTGTATGGACGGGAATCTCGATGATTTATACATGAACGTTGACCTTGGAAGTGTGTCTTTACAAATGCTACTCGAACTATTCAGGAAAATGTACAAAGTCTGTGAAAATAATGTCATTTTTTTGACTTGGTTGCGTGCTTCAGCATCTCACAATGTAACAATTCCAAATGCGGTGGGTGCGCCTGCGGTGATGTATGATTTGAGACAAGCAAATCAATTTGCGAGCGTTGCAGAGCATCCAAACTTATTTTTTCTGTTTATATTACTGGGTGACTGGAACACACCTCTATTTATACAGGGCTTCGCAAATCAAATGACACTCGGAGGAGAGCCGTTATTGGACAAAGAGATGGAAATCCTGCATTCTTTCGCTTTCGGTTTTGGGAATGAGGACACATGTACTCATTTGTGTGAATTGTTTCATGAAGCCCATCTTGTGCAACAAAATAATTGCGACAGTGATGTTAGCCAGAAAGTGGATTCAGCAACAGTTATGCGGGGGGCGTACAGTCTTCTGCGTCATTTCGACGTACAAGTGGTGGGAATAAATGCATTGAGAAATGTTAATGCAAACTCTCAAAAACATTTACTCATCACCAAAATGATAGTTCTGGCTGCCTATGCGCATTGCAATTATCGCAAGCAGGTGAAGATGTGTGCATTCCAAGCTGGACAAACAAGCTCCGCTTCTGGCATCCAGCAGACAACAACAATTCTGGAGGGTACAGCAAATTCGTGCTTAACCACCATGTGTAAGAGCACTTTTTTCCGCCTAAGTGTGGTAAACGAGGCCGCAATGACACCGCATGCTGCCCAATATGCAAATGACATACAGGGAACCAACGATGGATTTGCCCTTGATTTGTTCAATTACGATCCTGCAGCGGGCGCGCCCATGAATGGTCTTATTTTGCCCCATGGCCGCGTAGCTCCTGGTGCCAATTACTGGAAAACTATCACAGACACGTTTCGCACGCACATGAAAGAAGGTAATGCATCCGTGAAACGGAGTCATAATATGGTGATGCAGACAAGTATGACCGCGGGTGGCAACATATCGCATTTTCCGAATTTCCATATTTCGCGATGCGACCCCTTACAAGAAACAGACAGAAATAAATCTGCCTCGAGCAATGATGAAAGCACTTGGATCCTGCAGCAGTTAGCTGGTATGACTGTTCTGAGCAAGGCAGTGTGTGCCAAAATGATGGGAATTCAGTCATTGCCCGATATTGTGATACAGCAGTGTTACGAGCTACTCAACAGTGGTTTGCAGGACGTTGACAAACCAACAATTTATAGGATTGGAGCGAGGGCTAATGTTGCAGCCGTTGGGACAGAATACAATGGGAATGCATCTTATTTTACAAGTAATGGGCAACCCCGAGCGAGTGACCAGTTCAACACCAATTTGATGATTGCAATTATGTCTCACTTCCATCCCAGTGCGTATGTGCGCACCGAGACCAGTTCTTTGGCGTTTGTTCCTGTGCACGTGCAGTCACTGGTGATGAATGCTTTTGCAGATGCCATTTCTCAAAACAAAACCAACACGCCAGAGCTGGACAAAGCCCTGTCAGAATTGTTTGTAAAAACGGATTCGCACGTGCCATTTTGTGAGGCGGCGGCCTCGAAGACCTTCACGATGACACCGCGCACTCACGAGACACCAGAAGAATATAAAAAACTGGTGCAGCAGCCCGTCACGTGGGACAATGTGCCAATCATGCAGGGGGAGGCTGGCGTTCCCCCGGCTGAGATTGGAGATGTCGGGAGAAACGCGCGTCTTATGTACAACCTCGTGTGGGACCCGTATAAGGGTGAGTGCGGCGCGGCCAAAGCAAGCAGCATTGTGAACGAAGGTGCGCGTCGCCAGTTGCGCGAAATGCATCCCTTGCGGTCCTTCTCGCCCGCGAGCATCAATGGAGAAGAGGCCAGCCCCGAGGACGGGCGCATCCACACAGGCCTGGAGCGGGCCGCGGCGAGTGCGGAAGCCTTTTGCCGAGACCCAGCCAACTGGAACGCCTTTTACGGGCACGTGCTCCTGGTGTGGATGGCACGCTTTTTCAAGGCTACCTCGCGCTTTGTCGACAACGGCTCGGGCATGATGGCAGTGTCTGAGTTGGACAACAAGGTCAAGTACATCGCCAACGGCATGCACTTCATGCACGGCAGCCAGCTGCCCGTGCAAGGCAAGGATCCCAACATCCGGTCTGAAGAGAAGACGGCGTGCGACATCGTGATCCTGCGGCCCAACATCGAGCACGAGATGCTGGGAGTGATTATGGGACGCGGGGGCACGCAGGAGCTCGGCGCGACGTTTTGGGGCCAGACGGAGCTCTCGTGCTACGACGACTCGCAGCACGGCATCTGGGGCATGAGCTACAAGTACCACGAGCGCGCAATGGTGACCAACGAGCGCAACCTCATCCGGGTGTACGACGTGGCCTTCGACGGATACAATGGCGGGCTCGATCAGAGTTGTGTGGACTGGAACGACGCGCCCTCTCGCAAGTCGTATCGCGACAATACCTACGACCGCAGCAAGCCGTACTCGGGGCCCAGTATGCTGGTCATGGCGCTCCCTCTCTCGAGCTGCAAGCAAGTGTGGCCGAACCCCATCGTGTTTCACGGCAGCATCGCCTCGAGCTACTGTCCGGACCCCGAGAAGAGCCAGGGGGCGCTGCCCAACCTCGCGGAGCACATGGTCTTCAACCACGACAAGAATCCGCGCGGCTGCACGCTGCCCGTGCAGGAGCGCTTTTCGCAGTACATGGCTAAACTGCAAATGACGCAGTGGGCCAACGTGGACCAGTCCAGCCAGCCCGCCGGCGAGTCGTGCGTCGCGAACGAGACGACGAGCTCGCCCATGGCGTTCCAGGGCAGCATGCGCGTCATGCAAGGCGGAAATATCGTCGACGAGATCAAGGGCTCGGGACACCTGGGCCACAGCTACGTGGGCGTGGCGAGCGTGCGCGAGGGGCGCGGCGTGCTGAACCCTGCGGGCCAGCATGGCATGATGCGGCTGGTGTAGACTCGTTTATCTGTTAAGTAATTAAGACTCTCATATTTAAAAAAAACTTTTTTTTTTCAATATTTTTTTTAGCAAAAATGCATTTTATGTTTTTCAAGAGCTAGAACAAAGTGGTAGTCAGCAACCATGTCCTCCATCGAGGTGGAATGCACGCGTGTTCGCATGAGTGTGCAGCCCCGCCCGGGACAGACTTACGCCATCCACTCGGAGGTGTTTCTGGACGATCTCGAACAGGCTTTTGTCATTGTGAAGTGCCACTTCCACTCGAAGCAACCGGTGGCGAACGACTGGAAAGTTGAGCTCAGGAACGAGCCCGGTGATGAAGACGAGGCGTGGTACACTCAGTTCCTCGAGGGAGGTGAGCTGCAGAAGAACTCTCTCATCGGCATCGGCGATGTCTTCGCGCAGCCGACGATAGAACATATGGACAAGGATGAGGCGGTGCAGGAGCCGCTGGTTCTGCTCAACGCGTACGCGCTGGGCCCGACATGGACCGACTTCTACCGTGGCAGCCGCAAGGTGGCGCGCGTGTACACGCTCTACTATCGCGCCGGGAAGGATCTGCGCGGGAACGAGCTCCCCGAGCTGCTGTGGGTGCATGCCAAGGAAGACGATGTCGATGAAGATTGTCCGAAGGAAGCTCATATCAAGGAAGTTGGCAAAATGAAGTAGGAGAAATAGCATCGTGTTGACATAGTTTTTATTAAAAACAGTGAAAGAACGTTCTAGTCATAGTCGTGGTGCGATTGTGGAATGAGTGTGCCCTGGTCAATCCATGTCAGAACAGCGTCACCCACGTGGATCATCTCTCGCAAAGTAGGATGCACCGCTTGTGCGACAGTCGCAGAAGGCCGGAAGCGCGCCAGGAACCCAGAGACAATGAGGTGAGCGGTGAGACGAGCCGCTGCTGTCGGAATAGATGGAAAGTCAAACGCCTGAGGGGTCTCCACTTCGCTGAATTTCTTGAGAATGGCCAGAGCACGCAATCCGAGCGTGATGTCGTTGGGATGAGCTTGTAGGATTTTCAGCACAGGCCACTGGCAGCAATGAAGAAGCGGAAAAGGCACGAATATCTCCGCCACAAAGGCTTCTGTGAGCGTGGACAGCTCCTGCAGGCACAGAATTATCGTAGGTGCGTGCATGAGTTGTGCTTGCAAGCCACTCGCCAGGTACGAGGCTGTTTGTTCGCATGCATCAGACAGCTGCATATGAATGTCGTTTTCGAGATCATGGTCAGCATCACTGTAGCCAAACGCCGTCATTTGATTGCGTCTTACAATGTCAGCACTGAGCGCGGTGGCATACATATCTTGCATCTGCACACCAAGACCATCGCCGTAGGCCACGGCCGATAGGGAATACATTGCAGTGAATGCTGTCTCCCCAGTGTCGGCACGCACCGAAACAACCATGTTGCGCCATTCACGACACACCTGGCCACACTGGCCGAGAAGATGCATTGTCGCCATGTTGGCCCCCAGCACCTCAACAATAAACATGAGCAAGTCCTTGTTCATCTTGTCTGTGCTGCTTTTGTGATTTTGTCTCTTCGTATATATCCTGGAAATTCTATGTGTACGACCCTTCGCATAATTTTTTTTATTAAAAAAAAAACATGCTAGCGCGGCGCTTGCACATCGACGTCGCGAAACCCCATGCGCTGAATGTCGTCCGCAGAGCATTGACGCAACATGAACTTAAAACGATTTTCCACCTCTGTGATGTGCTTGGCCTTGAAATTGTACAGCTTAGGCAGAAAACTCTCGTTGGGCAGTAAGTGAACAAGGCTTGTGAAAACTGGCATGAGGCACACGCTGTGTGAACTTATGCCAGTGCGCATCAGGTACAGCAAGCCGAAAACCAATGTTTTTGTATCAAGTCCGCGCAGCATGTGCGGCATGCGGCCTCTTGTGCTCATAATCAGAAATGAAATATGCTGCGTCACGACACTCACAAGTTGCTCTCGTTGTGCGAGGTTAAATGAATTTGGCAGCACACGACATTTGTTCATGCGGAGCATGTTGCTTTCGAGCAGTGCAAATACAGACTCGTGATGTGTGCTGAGGCTGAGTATTTGGCCTTTGAATTTTGACGTGATTTTTGCTAGTTCCATTCTGTGTGCAGTGAGGCTCTGTTGTGAAGTCATGAGAAGATTCACGTTGCGCTCGACTTCCTCATAGAGAGACGATTGAGATTTGCTGCAGGTGCTGGTGCTGTTGCGCAGCATCGCCGTGTCATCAAACTCATTTGCAACAAAGTATCGGTCGTGCACCACACAACCTGTGATTTCACAGACGGTGGCATCTTCGATCTGAACCAGGTTGCTGCACTGCCGGAGAGAGCATTTGTGCACGTTGCCGCACAGTACACAGCCTGCCAGCCCCATGTCAAATACTTCCCATTCGCACGTGTGGAATCCAACACATGCTGGCGACAAAATAAAAGGACTCCGCAGTTTATGCCACACACGTTCGCACATTTATAGGAGACTTGTGAGCGGTGCACACAAGTTCGTTTCATTTTTTAAGAGACACGTCACATCATTTGAGATAACACCACGTCCCATGCAATCAGATACAACAACAAAAGAACAAGCCCACGCGCCGCTCGGTCGGCTTCAACGTCAGGGGTGGTGTTGCTTACAAAAACGTTGACGCCAACCAGCACCACGAGTTCAGCAATGGTGTTCTCTGATAAAGTGACTGGCAACAAGTCCTTGCGAAGGCTCATGCCCGCCAGTCCAAGCATGCACACCGCCAGGGCCATTGTCGGGTCCTTCCACTCGTCCTCAAAGAGCTGCTGGACGTACCGAGCCGCCTTCCACAAGGCGTATCCGCGAATTTCTCCAAAGGAACCAGCAGTGCAGCACGCCACATCAAACGACAATACGACAAGCACGAGTAGTCCTGTCTTTGTCTCGTCGGTGTATCTCGACGCCACCGCCAGATTGAGTATGGTGTTGATGGCCACCATGTTGAAGGCGCGGGCCACGTACTGCCCAATGAGAGACGTTGAAAGCAGCTTTGAATAAGCATGCACGATGCAGTAGACAAAGAGGGCGCAGGCCGCAAGAACTGTGGGACTCGGCACCCGCTGCAACTGGGCCTCAAGATTCTCGGCGTACATGAACAGAAAGAGGCCCTGCATGCGCGTGCGGTAGGCGGTCGCTGTGTCGGAAGGCTGGCTCTTTGGAACAAAGGCAAACACAACGAGAATGACAGTGCTCTTGGCTATCGTCAGCAACGAAAACCAGTCCGACTGTGTGTATTGTAAGGTCTTCGAGCTGCTTGCAATCTGGGTCAGGAGAGTACTGCTGAAGATAGAAACAATCACTTGCGCACCAATTACTCGCTGCGAACTGCGGGCATACGGCACAAAATACTTCAATCCAAGAGTGTCTGCAATGCCCAGCAGCACGCACACCAGAAGGACGGTTTGCTCGTCCACATGCAAGGAGCCCTCTCCCTTGAGCAGCTCGCTTGCATGCTGCGTCACGCCGAACAGCAACACGTTTTCGATGTTCGTTGCAATGTCAATGCTGTAGGCAGACATTGCGGCACATGCGGGTGGGATGTATAAATAATTTTGATGGCTGTTGTGGGGCAATCAACCACGCACTCCAGACTGTCACGGATGAAGCCTTGAATGTGACAGCACGCGGCTCATATATCATACTGGCCAGCCTCTCGTACATGCAGCCTGAGTTGTTCTTCATAATGCGTCTTCTCAATAAACACTATACAGGTTTGACCATTCGATCCCTTGTACTCAATCGACACGCCTCGGTCATTGAAAGTTTGGACTACTCCTTCCCGGAACTCACCGTACTGGACTCTGCCAACCCCGTTCGCATTTGTTGCTACTCGGAACAGTAAATGTTGACCTGGGTCGAATGCATTTGTGCTCGTGATGACTGCTGGCCCTACAGAAGGTGTGTCGTCGAAACCGTGCGCAATCTCCAAAAACTTGATCTGATCCGCGTAGTCCTGCCGCGCAATATTTACCATTTTTCCACTTTCGTAGACGATACTTACTACGCCATCCCCAGTCACCTGTCCGATGATCCCTTCCCTCCATGGGCGCAGTTCGCCTGTGTCACCCGCAGACTTCTTGGGAAAACGAAACAAGACGTGTGTATTTTTACTCATGTGGAGGTACATTGTTGAAGGTCCCTCAGCAGGCTGATCTAGCACTGCAGCGCCATTAAATGGCACAATAGGACCCCCAGGAACTTTCTCCATTGACCATTGGGCTGTCGTGTCTTAAATATTTCAATTGAGGCTTGTATAAAAGCAAGCGCCCAGCCGCCGTACGTAATGCTCTTCGCGTGGGCCTCGTGGGCCACCATGACGCTTGCCATCATACTCGTGTGGCTGTGGTTGCAAAGTGTGTACCCGCATACGCGTGGAGCTGAGCGGGGAGAGATGGACAGCTACGCGCGTGCGACGCGCACCACCCTCCGCTCGGTTGCGCTGCTGACAACCCTCAGCGCAGCGCTCCTGTTGTTGCATTTCACTGTGCCGGAGCGCGAGGCTCTCGCCGACGATGAGTGGTTGGCAACAGCAATGCATTCCAACCACTCACAACATCAGACACAAATTGTTCCGGCGGCACCGATGTAGAGGGCCCGCAATTGTCCTGGAAGGACATGGCAATATATAAGCGCCTGCCAATCATGGGCAATGGCGTCTCTTTCAGAGGCCCCGAAAGCAGGCGAGAGCGATGCGCCCGCGAAGAAGCCCGAGAGCACCGACATGAGCAACATCTTGCAACACATCAAAAATCTGGAAACCAACAATGTGACGCTCAAGTCGCAGCTGCAGGACGCCGAGGTGCGCAACGGAAAGCTGAGCGCCAAGACGCGCGAGGGCATGCAGAGCGCGCTGGACACGCTCATGAAAAAATGGATGGATGCTGTCGAAACAAAGGACGACAAAGTCAAAGACAGTTTCAAGAACGGCCTGACGCAGCTCGTGGAAAAATCGGCCGAGGACAACGGAGTGTGGCAAATGATGGTGGCGGCGTCGTCTTTACACGAGCGGCAGAACCACGACCTGGACTTGCTTCGTGTGGAAAACACCAATCTCAAGTCCAAGGTGGACGGATTATATGGCGACGCAGACTCGAGAACGGTTGGAGGCAAGCACAAGGCGCAGACTGAACTTTCGCGAGCTGACGTGCAACCTGTGGTGTCTGAGGACATGTGGAACGACTTTGCAAAGCAAATTGGAAACAGTTATTAGCCTGGAGTGAGTATTTTTGAAAAATAAAAAATAGAATGTGTGAAAAGAGCCGAAAACATGTTGTGTTGTGCAGCAACCTTTATTTACAAAGGACCGCCAGGTGCAGGCCCCCCACCCGCCGCAGACCCTCCACCCGAGGAAGGCCGTCCACCCCACCCAGACCCTTGGCCCGCTGACCCACCGGTCCCCGCAGACCCCCCGCCCGCGGCAGATGCATCTGTCTCCTTGTCCGCTTTCCTTTTGCGTGCGATCTTCATATTTTCGCGAATCTCGTCCATCATGTCCATTGTCATTCGCCTGGGAACGTGAACGCCTCCTGGTAAGCCATGTCCATCTGCCGCCTGCTGTTGTGCAGCTCGTCTCATCTCAATCGCTTTTTGCATCTTCTTTTGCACCGCCGCTGTGTTCTCTTCGGCCGACAAAACAGGCTTTTGGTCCGCTGTGCTGCTGCTGAGCTTGGGCACATCCATGTGGGCCACATGCTTCGCAATAGCATTACGAGACACTTCGTTGAGAAGCATCTTCGAAACGTCTGGCGGAGGAACGAATGCGGGACAAAACGCCAGAATTTCCTGTTCTGTGCTGGTGAACTCCTTGTTTGGCACTTCTTTCTTGGTGCCACAGGTGTTTTGCAACTTCCACCACTGGATTTTGCCGTCGTCTTGCTCGACTCTCATCTGCCTCTTGATCGGGTGGCCATGCGTGTTAGAGTGGCCAGGGTGTCGGCCGCCGCGCGGGTCCTTCTTGTCCCACAAGTGATAAATAAAGTTCGCTTTGAGGTATGCAGCGGTGAAAAGAGCGCTGCTTTTGTCCAACTCCGTTGCCGTTTTCGGAAGTTTTTCTGCAGGGGGCGTGAAGTCGAATGTAGGTTTCGGGGTGCGAGCCAAAATCGATTCCATGGAACTATTTTCGTACGTGCTGACAGCAGGCTCATAAACCCACCGCTCCCATTTGCTGCCGCGATTCTCCTCGCCCTGCAGAATAGGGTGCTTGATAGACTCCTTCTTCTCTGTGTCGACCATTAAATGCCAGTATCGCGACACGAATAGGGGTGGGAAGCCCAGGAGTTGCGGCCAGTTTCCAACGTTGGCCAACAACATGCGCATTTTAACATACGGATTGGTCACGCAGAACAATTTCACGAAATACACAATGACATGGTAAGCCAGGTTTTGGGCTTGTGCTTGGTCAAACTGCAAGTGGAGCTTCGTCAAATCAGCGTACTCGTGCTCGCTCCCATATTTCTTTTGGGCATAGTCACGTGCCTGCAACGCAACCAGTTCGCTTTTAGGGCCAGGCTTGAATTTCTTGTTCAACACGCTTAGTGTGCATGGTTGTTGAAACTTGGATCGCTCATCTTGCAAGTCCTTGTTCAGTGTTGACTCCGGAAGAAAGTGGCCTGTAACTCTTTTCTCAGTCAGAGGATCGTTTCCGACCATAACGGCCGGCATGGCAGCCATAATACAATGTATCTGGCCGTAGTTATGCCAATGCTCTTAAATAGTGATGCCTGGCTCCGATGGAGACGCCTCGAAATCCACCCACACGTGCGAGCGAATGAGGGGAGCGGTCGAGTCCATATACGTGTTCCAACGCTCCTTCTGCCGACTAGTGTATTTCATTGTGTTGATCAAGACAGCCTGCGATTCAAACGGAAGCATGGCGCGCTGCTGCTCGCACACGGCAGCTACGTGTCCGGCGTCGTGGACGACTCCATAATTGGCGCGCAGCCATGCCATGCCCGCAGCTTGATGCGTGGCGTTGCAGGATTGGAAAACAAAATAGTTAGATTGAGACACGTGAACCGCAATATATTCCAGATGGCAGATCGCAGGCGTCGCCAGACACCACCGGCGGAAATCGAATGAGAAGTCGCGAACACCTCCTAACATCGAGGTGACATTTACGACGGCGGAAGGGGGTGGGGTTCCTCGCAGGTGCACGGCAAGAATGCGCCGCAGCCGCAAGTGCAACGCGCCAAGAATTTGACTTTCTGCTATGCAAGTAAGAAGGGTGTCGAGCTTTCCGCGAGTAGGGCTGCCCGGCGGGCCATCAGAAACATCCTGCAGCTGCATGCGATTAACGGCGGCCTCGCCGAGGCCAGACGCGGTCCACACCTGCCCCACGAACTGCTCGACGACGTTCACATTCGGCGCGCACAAGGGCACCAGCAGGCTCGTGTTTCGCAGCGCAGCCACGTCCATTACGTTGTGCACGTCGTTGGCTTGCTGCAGCGTAAAGAATGCCTTGAACAATGGCACCGCAGCCCCAGCGTGCCAGTACGACACAGTGGTCGTGACTACATCCGCGAGCAAGTGTGTCACTGCGTCAGTCGCCACCACAACGCTGCGATCGAGTGCCACGCGTTCGCACTCTACTTCCTGCAAGGCGATCTCGTCCGCGTTCAGCATGCGCATGCCCACCACTCGAGTCGCAACTGACATGGCGGATCCTCGTGCCGCCGTGCGCATCTGGAAAATACGCTCGCCCGCGGGAAGCATGCGCCACAACGACACTTGCACGTCAAAGCCGGTGAGCGGCAGCATTTGCGTGAGCATTCCCTGGGCCGGCGCAAACGCCACCGTGACCGATCGCACCGTGCGCAGAGCAAAGCTCTCAGACACCACCCGCCAAGTGATCACATCGACAATCGACACCACGAGCACGCACGTCTCTCCCTCGGGCAGCAAAGTGCACTCGGCAACCTCTTGCATTTGTTGGTCGGAAATGTCCACGTGAAGCGCTGTGGCGCTGATTGGCGAATGAGTGAGTCCTGTCAGGCCGGAGCACGTTCCATCCAGTTCCTCCAGCACACCCATTTGTGCGAGGGTTGACACTTGCCACTGCGTCGCAAAACAACACGGACGGTTCGCGTCGCCGGTCCTGCAGCCCTCCGGCTCGGCACGGCCGACGACAATGGCAAAATAACCGTGACTGGTGTGCGAAATCCGCAGGCTGGTCACCCCTTCTGTGCGCGAAAAGTCGCCCACCGACACGTTGTGCGAGAACGCCCGAGCCGCGCTGGACCGGAGGCGCGGGATGTAGCAGTCGTCGGTGCCGTCTGCCATTCGCACCCGCTCGTACCCGGGCCGGCATGTAAATTCGCACGTGGTGGCAGAGCCCATTTCCACGGGAAACACCTTGAGCAGCACGTTGCCTTCCTCGCAGCTGGCGCAGCCGAGAAAGGGTCGTGTGGCATCTCTCAGCCGGGAATTTCCCAGACAGGTGATGTTACAGCTGTATGCGTTGTTGTACTCCTGTCCGAATGTGGTAGCTGCATGCAGCGATTGCCCGTTGAGCCGAGTGTCGTTATACAGGCAGGGCAGACACTGGCTGTCGGAAACGGCTGTGTGGTTGCCGCGGTAAAACCCGACCTGGCACGTGGCGACATCCACCACAAAGGCACGACACTCGCGGTTGTAGTCCGCTTGACAGGGCAGCACCTGAAACTCATGCGTGGCGTTGCACTCGGTGCACACGCCACACTCAGCATCTGCCATGTCGGCACATTGGCGCAAAATGTATTCTTCGCCGTCTTCGCACGACGTGCACGCATCACACAAGGCGTCTGTGTTGACGCTGCACCACACGCTGGTAAAGAGGCCGCCCGCTCCAGAGCACCTCGTACAATTCGCGCACTGGTTGTTGCCAATGTAGTGCTTGTACGTGTCCCCCGCGGCGCACGACTCGCACGCGCTGTTTGCTCCCCCCGCGTCCGCGAACCCCTCGTCGCAGAGACAGTCGTGGTAAACAGCAGCTGTCGTGTTGGCGGTGGAACTGTTTGCTCGGCACACTTGAGCACGGTCGTCGCCTACGCAAAAGCTGTCGAGGCCGCAATCCATGCACACACCTGCCTCCTTGCGCAGGCCGGGGCGGCACGTGCATTCGTCCTGGCGTATTTGTCCCTGTGTCCACTGATTGTCGGCGCAGGCAAAAATCGATCCGTTGACACAGAAATGGTCGCGCTCGCAGTCGAGGCATAGTGTGTGGTCGTTGTTGTTATAAAAGCCGTCCACACAGCGGCAGTCTGCGGCTTCGTCTGAGCCAGCGACGGAGCGCATGCGCTCGTCGCTGCAGTTGTACACGGAGTTGTTGAAGCAGAAGTCGTTTGGGGTGCAGACAGCACACGAAAAATTGTCCGAGGACGACTCGTGCATGACTTGGTAGAAACCCACAAAGCAGTGGCATGCGTGGATGACGCTGTTACGCACACCGCGCGTCAGCGAGTGCGCTGGACAATCAAACGATTCCCCCCCAATGCAGTAAATGTCAAAGCCACACGCCTCGCACACGCCATTCACCTCAGCATATCCAAGTTCACACCCGCAGTCTCCCGTGCTGTTGCTGCCAGCAAGACTCTGCGACCCGCCGGGACACAGTGTAAGCACGCCCGCTCCCGGACAATAATAGCCCGGGGGGCACAAGACGCATACCGAGTCCTCGCGGTCGTTACCTAGGGACACCCCGCACTCCGGATCTACATACGTGCCTGGAGCGCACACTGTGCACGGTGAGCAGATAACGTCTCTCGAGGCGTTGCACTCGGATGTGACAATGCTCGCAGGAGCCGACGCGTTTTCGCAGTGCGCGCTGCACGACGTGCAGGTGGTACTGGCTGTTGCCGCTGTGTACTGGCCGGCTGCGCACGTCTCGCATGCGAATGAATTGTTGGTGTGTCCCTTGAAAAACCCCGGGAGACAGGCCTGACACCTGCCGTCCAGATACTCATAGCCAGCGTTGCAGGCGCACTCTCCCCTGTATGCACGCTGCCGGCCCAGGCTGGTGCTGAACTCAGGGCACTCAGCACATACAATTTGGTTGGTGTGATTACACTCATGCACCACCTCCTGGCCGACCGCACACAGTAGACAGTCGGTGCACGTGATGTTGTTGAAATCATCCTTGTACTTGCCCGCGGCACACTGTTCGCATTCGCTGTCGTCAGAGCCCCGGCGGGCAAAGCCAATCACACACATGCACAGGCTTTGACCAGTTCTGCCGTGCGTCGAGGAGAAAATTCCGCACGTCTGACACGCAAAAGAGGCTGAAAACTTGGTGAAGGTATTCACATCGCACACAGAACACCCGTCGTTGGACACATCGTACTTGTGCGTGCCGGGATGGCAGGCTTGACATTCTCTTGGCACGTCGTCTAGTGCAGGCTCGTCAAACCATGCGAAGTCGCTTGGTTCCTCGCCATACCCTGCGTTGCAAAGACAGTCGTACTGATCATCGGCAAGGTTGCTGCTACTGCTGAAGTCCCGGCAGTCATCACACTCCTCCCGTGAGAAGTCGTCTTTGTATGTGTCTGCGGGGCAAAACTCGCACACGCCCGCGTCGGTGTGCCACAGACCTGGTGCGCAGACGCACTGTTCTACAGACTGGCCTCCGGTAAACTCAGTCGTCAGATTCGATGGGCACGGCGAGCACTCCTCGTTGCCAGTGGCGTTCTTGTACGTGCCAATCGGGCACGGCGTGCATACACCGTCGCTTGCAGCCCCCAGGAGATAGAAGCCCGCTACGCACTCGCATTGTGACACAAGTGACGACCCTACATTAGACCGGGAATTGACGCGACAAGAAAGGCACGTCTCGACAGGAGGCGGCGCAGGCGCCGCGACGCAGGGACACAATCTTGCTTCTGTATCATGTGCGCCGGCGCACGTAAACGGCTGAATGTTGTCTCTCTGTGCATAGCAGTCGTTTCCAAACACAATCGGAGCTCTGTTGGATGTGGTAAAACGGACATAATCCAGACACCTGTATGCTGCTCCGATGGATATTGCATATGCTTCGACGACTAACGTCATCTCAGTTGCTTTCATCGCGGAAAATACGTTTGCGTTGAGGGTATTCGTACAAGTCATTTGCTTGTCGCGACAGGTTTTAGTACAATCCCCTTGACCACTCAAATGAGTTCCTCCCACCACCCACTTGCTGATTCCTGCTTCTGTCCACAGATCGAGCGCTGAGTCGATTCCCTTGCCCCGGAGGTCTGAGAAAGTAGGAGGTACTATTGCAGGCGCCTCCCTGTAAGTGTCCGCCGCGCACAACTCGCATGCGAACATGCCAGCCGGTGTGGACCCAGGCAAGCACTCACAGTCTGTGTTGTCCGAAGTATTGGTCGAGAGCGCCCAGCACGGCTTACATTGCGCTGATGCACTCTCGTTGGCGAAATCGTTGTCCCCGCAAGTCGCACACATCACAGCGTCAAGCGTGTCTGAAAAAGTGCCTGGCCCGCACGCAACACACTCGCTCGCTCCGTCCTGCATGAATCCCACCGAGCACTGGCACGAAGACTGGGGCACCGAGGCCGAGTGCGACTCCGAGTTGGCCTGGCACGCCGTGCAACCAATGTCGCCGAAAGACGCCTTGTAAAAGTCAACAGGACAGGGCCGACACCGCACACACGAGGAGTTGCCTGGGCAAGCCTGCTGTGTATCGTAACCCGCATCGCATTCGCACACCACACGGGGCACAATATTGGAAGAAGAGTGCATTTCGCATGTTGCGCATGCCGTCAAGCCCGCCTCCGCGGAAAAGGTACCGTTACCGCAGGCCTCGCAGGTCCCGCCCTGCAGCGCGCCAAAACTGCCCGGGGCGCACGTCTGACATGCAAATGCCGATGCATTCACGGCGGAGCCCGCAAGGCATTCACAGTCGTCCAGTGCAACGCTCGCTTCAAGCGCTACTGCGCCGGCATAACAATCGAGGCAGCGTGTCGCGTTCTGGAAGGGGTTGTATGTGCCCGCCGCGCATGCATCGCACAACTCGGGCCCGGGCTCCGCCTTGAAGTAGCCAGGATCGCAATAGTTGCATCCTTCTTGATATATGCCAGGTGAGAATCCTGCGTTGCAGGAGCAATCGCTGGCGTTGGTGCTGGCATTGCGAGAAAAGGAGTCTGCTGCGCAAGCCAGACAGTCGCTACCGTCGAGGCCGTTGCTGACAGTGGCCTTGTACTTGCCAGCCTCGCATGCGATGCACGTGTCATACAACCCCGTGAAAGCAAAGCCTTCTTTGCACAGACACTGCGACTGCAGAGTAGAGCCCTGCAGAGACTGCATGTGCGTCCCGCAATCATCACAGGCTTGCTGACCGAGGGCCTCCTTGAAAGTATGCGCTGCGCACGCCTGGCACACTGGCGCAGACACCGCACTGTTTGGAGGCGAGGAGGTGTGTCCCGCATCACATTCGCAGAAAACCCTGTCAGGCGATGACGTCGAAGATACTCCACACGGCAGGCAGGCCGCTGGCCCCGATTCGTTTTTGAAGTGGCCAGCCGCGCACAGCTCGCACTCGCCGGGTGATTCTGTCTGGCGGAAAGACCCAGCGTCGCACAGGCAGTCTGTAACTGCAGCGCTGGCCATTAGTGCATGCGAGCTGCGCGCAGGGCACGCGAGACACTCTGTCTGATTTTGCAGGGGATTGTACGTGTCGGCGGCGCACGGCTCGCACACACCGTTCATGTCCCCAGACGCAAAATACCCGGGCACGCAGAGGCACTGTGATTCGAGGCTCGCTCCGTTTGCGTAAGTCAATTTGTGCTGCGGACACGGCAGCGCCAGGCCTTCCTGAAAGAAAAAAGCGCCTGCTGGACCCAAAACACACGTATCATTGTCGCGGCGCAAGCCGGGCAAGCACACGCAATCTTCGATGTCAGACGGGGAGCCGTTCTCGTGCGAAAATGTCGTCGTGCTGTTTGCCGGGCAATTTAAGCGTGCGCCGCCCGAGCAGAAGGATGTGTCGTCGCATGGCTGGCATTGCATGCCATCGTAGACTTGGTCGAATGCATGAGCAGGAGTAATCTGCCCCGCACAGTGACCTAGCCACGAGTTCGACAATGCGACAATTAGCAAAAGTCGGCGCAGACGCATTGGGCAAATGATCAGGAGAGTTAAATAGTATCCTCATTTATTAAATACTTTTCCAAAAAATGACACTCGGTGATCCAGGACTGCTTCAAATCACAAGCAGAATTGCAATCTACAACACGAGTGACATCTTGTAGATGTGCTACTTGTGCGGGGTGTCCGTGGACACTCTCTTCAGGAGCTCCTTGTGCCACAG
>Ga0209702_10002255_pt1 | contig 34428 bp, 31 predicted proteins | sample FRY01_FD_187210 | JGI IMG/M metagenome (GOLD analysis project Ga0209702, IMG submission 187210) | Freshwater microbial communities from Lake Fryxell liftoff mats and glacier meltwater in Antarctica - FRY-01 (SPAdes) (version 2) | ecosystem: Environmental > Aquatic > Freshwater > Ice > Glacier...
ATAATCGCGCACCCACGGCGCCACCAGCACCCGCATCAAAATCCGGCTGCCAACCCGGGAAATCCTGATCTCGGGCTCATCCAACAAGCGTCATGAATAAGACGGGCTAAAGGCAGAAACCGGCCTTTAGCAGCCCCGAATTTGCCAAATGCCGCGCCCTGAGGCAACGTTTGGGCATCCACTTTCCGAAAGGTCAAGCTCATGCTCTCTCGCCGCCAGGTGCTGGCTGCCGCCGCTTTCCTGCCAGCCGCCGCCCACGCCCGGAGCCGCCGCCATGATCATGATCTCCTTATCGTCGGCGCAGGCCTCTCCGGCCTGAACGCCGGCCTCGCCGCGCAGGAACAAGGTGCGCGCGTTCTCGTCATCGAAGCCAGAGACCGTATCGGCGGTCGCATATACACGCCCAAAAACCTCCCCTTCATCGCCGAAGCCGGCGCCAACACATTCGCAGACGGGTACGGGGCCGCCCTCACCGCCGCCGCCGCCGCCGGCGTGGAGATGGTCGATATCACCCCCCAGCTCCGCCTCTCCCCCCGGTCCATCCTCGTGCTCGGCGGCGAAGTCATCCCGCTCGCCGCTTGGCCCACCCACCCCAAGAACCCGCTGCCGCCCGCCTATCGCGCCATGCTCCCCTCCGAAGCCGCCGCCCGCGCCATGCAAACCCATCCCATCACCAAAGACTATGGCCTCTGGACCGAAACCACCGATCCCACACTAGACGTCACCGTCGCCGCCTGGCTCAGCGCTCAGGGCTTCTCGCCTGAAGCCATCGCGCTAGCCTGGGACAATATCCCCAATTACGGCGACACCGCCGCCACCACTTCGGCCCTCCAGATCGCCTATATCCAGGGCTGGCTCAATAATCAGCGCGAAATCAGCCAGTTCCAATACGCCGTCAAAGGCGGCAACCAACGCCTGCCCGAAGGCTTGGCCAGCAAACTCCAAACCCCCGTCCGCCTGAACACCATCGCCCGCGCCATCACCCAAAGCGCCACCGGCGTCACCCTCACCACCACCACAGGCGAAAAAATCACCGCCGAACGCATGATCATCTCGGCCCCGCTGCCAGCGCTGCGCAACATCAGCTTCGATCCCCCGCTGCCGCCCGCCCACCAAAACGCCATCAAAAACCTCGGTTATCAACACGTCAGCCGCATCATGCTCACCGCCAAAACCCCGTTCTGGCTCGAAGACGGCCTCAGCCCCAGCATGTGGACCAACACCGCCGCCGGCTGGGTGCTGCCCTCCCCCTTCGGCGAAGACCCCGCCCAACCCATCAACGGCCTCATCGTCAACGGCCACGGCGCCCGTGCCAAAACATGGAGCAAAATGGGGCCAGAAGCCGCCAAAGCCTCGGTCATCGCCGGCATCGAAGCCCTGCGCCCGGCCGCCAAAGGCCAGCTCACCGCCGTCCATTATCAAGCCTGGGCCGATGAACCCTTCTCAGGCGGCGCCTGGGCCATGTACGATGCCAGCCAACCCCATAAACTCGCCCCAGCACTCGTCTCCCCAGCCACCGCCGCGCCCCATAACCGCCTCTTCTTCGCCGGCGAACACTGCAACACCGATCAACGCGGCATGGAAGCCGCCGCCACCTCCGGCATGGTCGCCGCCATCGCCGCCATGGCGTAAGAAGTTAGGAACAAGCCGCCGCAGGCCCGCCTACCCAGCCTCCGCCAGCGCGCTCCGTCCCCGCTTCACAATCAGCTTGTTCAGCGCATTCACATAGGCCCGCGCGCTCGCCACCATCGTATCGGTATGCGCGCCGGTCCCCCGCGTTGTGCGGCCATCTTCGGAAAGCACCACAGACACTTCCGCCTGCGCATCCGTCCCCGCCGTCACCGCATGCACCTGATACAGCTGCAACACCGCCGCCTCATGCGGCACCAGCGCGCGAATAGCATTAAACACAGCATCCACCGGCCCATTGCCCTTCACAGCAGACGTCTTCACCTCGCCATCAATCGACAGCGTCAAGATAGCCCGCTGCGGCCCCACAGAGCCACAATGCACCTCAACCTCAACAACCTGAATCCGGTCATGCCCGCGCAACACCTCATCATCCACAAGCGCCACGATATCCTCGTCAAACACCTGCTTCTTCGCGTCCGCCAAATCCTTGAACCGCTTGAACGCATCGGCAAACTCATTGTCAGACAGGTTATACCCCATCTCCAGCAATTTCTGCCGAAACGCCGCCCGTCCCGAATGCTTGCCCAACACCAGATTGGTCGCGCCTTGCCCCACAGATTCCGGCGTCATAATCTCATACGTGCCGGCGTCCTTCAGCATCCCGTCCTGATGAATCCCGCTCTCATGCGCAAAAGCGTTCGCCCCCACAATCGCCTTATTGGCCTGCACCGCCATGCCGGTAATCCCCGAAACCAACCGCGACGCGCGGGTAATTTCCGAAGACACTATCCCAGTCTTTACCGGCAACACATCATGGCGCACCCGGATAGCCATAGCGATCTCCTCAATCGCCGCATTCCCGGCCCGCTCGCCAATGCCATTCACCGTCGCCTCAACCTGCCGCGCCCCGGCCATAACCGCCGCCAGCGTATTGGCCACAGCCAGCCCCAAATCATTATGGCAATGCGTCGAGAATATCGCCTTATCCGCATTAGGCACCCGGTTCAGCACATCCCGGAACATCGCCCCATAAGTCTCCGGCGTCGCATAGCCAACGGTATCGGGCAAATTGATCGTGGTAGCGCCGGCCGCAATCGCCGCCTCCACCGCCCGGCACAAATAATCCGGCTCAGAACGCGTCGCATCCTCAGCAGACCATTCCACATCCTCGCACAGATTACGCGCATGCCCCACAGACCGTGAAATCGCCTCCAAAACCTCTTCCGGCGTCTTGTTCAGCTTAGCCCGCATATGCAGCGGCGAGGTCGCAATAAACGTATGAATCCGAGGGAAGCGCGCCCCCTTAACCCCCGCCCAGGCCCGCTCAATATCCCCTATAGCCGCCCGCGCCAAACTAGCGACAATCGCCCGCTCACATTGCGCCGCCACAGCCTGCACCGCCTCAAAGTCCCCCTCCGAAGCAATCGCAAACCCCGCCTCAATCACATCAACCCCCAAAGCCTCCAGCTGCGCCGCAACCTTCAGCTTCTCTTCCAAATTCATGGAACAGCCCGGCGACTGCTCGCCGTCGCGCAACGTCGTGTCAAAAATCCGAATATGGTCAGTCATGATATCAGCCCTGAAAAAAGAATGTCGCTCTGGTTCGAAACATCCCCCGGGTGCAGCCACGCTGCCACCCCTATGGGCACAGCGCCGCTATCGCCCCCGGGGGCGCATAAGTCGTAGGGTCAGACGCGTCATCATGAATGATACATAAGCCTCCTCACCCAAAAAGAAAAGAGGGCCGCAAAGGCAACAGCAAGCCCCAAAAGCACTAGGGTCAGGACCTATTAAATCCATACCCCGTCATGGAGCGAGGGAGCCAAATGGCTAGGAGCGGGGCCGCAGACGGGGCTTCGCCCCCGTTAAGGCCATGCGACGACGCCATTTGGCTCCCTCACTCTACCCGAAGGGCAACTTGTAGGAGCCCGGCACAGCGCTCGCTTCGCTTGGACGCGCCTGAAAAGGCGCGCCACTGCGCTCACTCACTCGTGCCGGGCTCCTACAAGTTGTGCCGGGGTATGGATTTAATAGGTCCTGACCCTAACTTCAGCGCTTCACCGCATGCGCAAACACAGTCGTCCCCGCAAGGCGGTTCATTTGCATAAGTTTTGTCTCCAAAACACTCACACCATATAAAATAGAGTTCACGAGCGGCCCTTGCCGGCTCATGTCGCTCTTGGCCTCATCGCGCCCTAGTTTGTTCACAAAGCGCACAGCGGCAACCAAAGGCAGCACCGCCCCATAAAAATAATGCCCGCGCACCACAGTCAGCCCCGCAGCCGACAACACAGCTTCAAGCTGCGCCAAATCATATCGGCGATAATGTTCTAAAAAAACATCATGACCGCTCCACAGCCACATAAACGCCGGCACCGAGATAATGAAGTGCGTCCCCACAGGCACTTTTTCGGCATATTCGCGCACCAACGCCACGTCATCCTCAACATGCTCGATAACGTCCATCATCAGCACAAGATCAGCATCACTGCTTTCGATGTGGCGGCGAAACGCCAATGGCTTGCCCTCCACATATTCGTCAGAGTCAGCTGCATATCCCAAATCAACGCACGTCGCGCGCATCGTCGCGGCCTTGCCTAGCAGCGCGCGCGAAAAATACCCCGAACCCGCGCCAACATCGAGAATAAATTTAGCCTGAAAAGCACTGGTCAGCTTCATCAGCGCCGCAAGTTTCGAGCGATAATACCAGTGTGTCTTGATATCATCTCCCAGAATATGCTCTTCTTTCAAATCCACTTTTTAGCCCTTTATGTAAAATGTGGACGAACAAGGCTTGCCGCGCCAATCACGCAGGATTGACCATAGCCGGTCCCAATTATCATTCCGATAACGATGAGGCGGTCACCGCCAGAAATTGCGTGCTGTTAGCAAGTTAAGCCCAGCCTCGGCGCGTACGCGCGCAACAAGAACAAATGACACACCCAACAGCATGAAAACAATCGGAAAACTACTTTCCGTACTTGCCGCAGACTTAATGACTAAAAAGTTCGTAAAGGCGATGGCAAGGGGGGCCAGCAAAAGGCTTTCCTCATCTCGCGCATAGATATAGGCCCGCGCCGCGCCCCAGATCGCCAAGGCAAAAAGCGCAAAGAAAAATGCTAAACCAAGAAATCCATATTCAAGCAGCAATGTCAGAAAATAACTATCAACGGTTGGCATAACGCCGCCAGGGGTAAAATACCCAAGAACTTCCCCGCTGCTGCCAGACCCCTGACCAAAGGGGTGACTGATAATTTTGGGCCATCCCATTTCCCATTGCACCGTGCGCGCATCATTGCTGCCCTCATGCTGGCCGCCGCCTAAAACAGCCACATGCGCACGCCGCCAAAACAGAATAACAGCTGCCAATATTCCCGCAAAAAAGGGATACGCATACATAACGGTGTTCGCAAAAAGCGAGGTTGGCCGTTGGCGCCGCGCTCTAAGCGCCTCTAGCAGCGGATAAATAGCGAAAGTAATCACGATGCCGACCATTGCCGATCTCGACCCTGTAAAATACATCGTCATCATCGTCGCCAAGGTTCCAGCCGCCAGCAGTAGCATGTACAAGGGGCGTTTGGCGCGGGTGAGGGCGTAGATCACAAACGGAAAGGCAATCGCCATATATTCCGCCGTGTAAAGTGCATTGCCAAGAATCCCGCGAACGCGATAATTATCGGTGTAGGGGCGGTACGACGGCTCAAATAGCTTGGCATACATCGCCTCGTCAGCCCGCAGCCAAGGCGGCAGAAACTCTGGCCACCCCATTTCTTCCATTCTGAATTCGTTTATGCCGATCACAGAGGTTATTATCAAAGTCCAGGCCAGCGCCTGCGCCACATTCAGCGCAAAACCCTTCCGCGTTGCCAGCCATGCCGATGCCGCCAGCACCATCGTCCAATAAACTTGGCTATTCAACCACCTCAAAATGGCAAATGACCCCACGGCCGAAAGCGGTAACGCAATCACCGTCGTCGTCCAAAATAGCCAAAACAGCTTTCGCAGCAGCGGCTGCGCATTCATGGCCTCAACAACCTGGCTTCGCATCTGTGAAGATGTGGAAAAATTCACGGCAAAAACGATAAGCGCCGCAAATAAGGCCACGCGCGTAGGCGAAACCACCGGAATCCCCGGCAAATTCAACGCCGCCACGGGCGGCCAAAGCGCATTTATACCAACGAACAGCAAAAAATATTTGGATACGAATTCATCGCGCACCCCCCCAATGTCTGGCAAAAGCCAGAGGATCAGCAGCGCCATAAAAACTATCGGAACAAGCGGCACGACCAATAATCTGAACGGCAGGATCGCGCAAAGAAATCCATATAAAACCGAGAGAAAAACAAGGCCAACCACGAGCGAAAACCGCGTAAACAGCCCAGGCCGTTGGCCAGTGTAGGGCTTCATGATCAGCGAAATCGCCACAAAAAACTTTCAAACAGGGTGATAAAAGCCTAGTTATAACCTATTGTAAGCAAAGGACGCCAGCCTCACGTAATGAGAGCGTCTTTGCCTGATGCCGCCCTCACGCCCTAGCCGCACCTCCGGCCTTCGGCCTTGAATTGCCACGAGAAAGTCCGCAGTCGTCAAAGCACATCTGCTGCCGATTCCCGCGTTTCAGGATGCCCTTCTAATCTCTAAAGCGCTATAAATTGTTAAAAGCCTGCTCTCATCGCAAAGCCAAAGCGCCTCAGCCCCAAAATCCCCTTAGCTCTTGGTAGCCTTTTCCTCCTGCGCCGTAATATCACCGTCGGTGAAAAGATACGTGCGAAGCTGGCTATTAAAATCCTCACTGTTCCGCCGTAGCCACTCCAGAACCATCGCGGCATGCTCAATTTCTTCCCGCATATTGTGCAGCAACACTTTCTTCAGCGCCTCATCATCACAATCATCGGCGCGCTGCTGATACCAGTCGGCCGCTTCCAGCTCTTCCATCAGCGAAACAATCGCATGATGCATAGCCAGCGTTTTCTTGCTCAAACGCTCCCGCGGTGCGTGCAATCCTTCACTCGACATAACTTACATCCCTCATTCTAAGCCAAGCTCAGTTGATATCTGATAGCCTTGGCCCTGTAAAACCCCAGCGTAGAACCCCGGCATAAAACCCCAGCGTAAAATCCCGGCGCCAACCCTTGAAAACCGCCCCCACAACCCCGACAACAAAGATATATTTTTAAGGAGCCAAACATGGCCAACCCAAACATGGCTGATGGCCCCCCCCTTAAGCTAGATCCCCCCGCCGCCGTCGCCGCCGTCGCGCCCGCCGCCGCCGCCGGCCTCGTGCCGCTCGCGCCAAAACAAACCACCGAGCTCGACAAGCGCGTCGAGACCTTCGTCACCGAGCTCATCGCTCAAGACGCGGCCAGCCCGGAATTCGGCAAAAAAGTCGATCAACTGACAAACCTCGGCGCCCGTGAAATCGCCGAAGCTGCCGGCCAGTCCAATCGCTTCTTGGATCGCCCGGTCCGCGCCATGGACAAAGACACCGGCATCGGCACCGATCTGACCGCGCTCCGCACCCAGATCGAAGATCTGGACCCGTCACGCAAAGGCAATCTGTTCAGCCGCAAAAAACTCCTTGGCCTCATCCCGTTCGGCGGCAACAAACTGCGCGGCTATTTTGACAGCTATCAGTCCGCCCAATCCAACATCTCCGCCATCCTGTCCCGCCTCAAAGACGGTAAGGACGAGCTGCTGCACGATAATGCCGCAATTGAGCAGGAGCGCGCCAAGCTTTGGGAAGCCATGGGCAAGCTCGAACAGATGGTCCATGTCAGCCGCACGCTAGATAAACGCCTGGAAGAAACCGCCGCCGACCTAGACCCCAGCGACCCCGCCAAAGCCAAAGCCATCCGCGAATCCGCGCTGTTCCAAGTCCGCCAGCGCAGCCAGGATTTGCTCACTCAGCTGGCGGTCAGCGTCCAAGGCTATCTGGCGCTCGATCTGGTCAAGAAAAACAACGTCGAACTGCTAAAAGGCGTAGACCGCGCCAGCACCACCACGGTCGCCGCGCTCCGCACCGCCGTCACCGTGAGCCAAGCCCTCACCAACCAGAAATTGGTCCTCGATCAGATCACCGCGCTAAACGCCACCACCGCCGGCATCATTGATGCGACCGGCGAGCTGCTCAAATCCAACACCGCCCGCATCCATGAGCAAGCAGCAAGCGCCACCATCCCCATGGAAACCCTGCAACGCGCCTTCCAAAACATCTATGAAACCATGGACGCAGTAGACAGCTTCAAATTGAAAGCGCTGGACGCGATGAAAACCACCGTCACCGGCCTGTCCGATCAAGTAGAGAAAAGCCGCGCTTATATCGCCCGCGCTGAAGGCCAAGCACAAGCCAAGCTGGAAAGCCCGCCCCCCTTCGAAGCCCTGTCCTGATGGAAAAACTGCCAGAAAGTCTAGTAGCTCTGGCCCGCCTCGCCGCTTCCCCAAATGCGCGCCGCGCCCAAGTCCGCCGCGCTGAGCGCATCTGGGCAGATCTGCGCCGCCGCATGATCCGCTCCGGCGGTTTCGCCGCCGCCCTCATTCTGGCGCTCTTGCTGTGGGGCCTCATCATAGGCCCCATCGGCACCACCACGCTGGTCCTCACCACGCTCCTGGGTGCCATCATCATGTTCGCGCTGCTATTCTGGCCCGCCAGCAAAGCCCCCGCCCGCCTAAAAGCCGCAGACCCGCGCACGCTCCCGGCCCACGCCGAACTCTGGCTGGACACGCAGCGCAAAGCCCTGCCCGCCCCTGCAAAAACCCAGCTGGACACCATCAGCGATCAACTCGCCACCCTGCAAGCCCAGCTAGACGCCGCCCCTCCCCCAGCCGAAACCGCGCGCGACCTCGACCGCCTGCTAAAAAACCACCTGCCCGAATTGGTAGAGCGTTACACCCGCGTACCCACAACCCAGCGCAGCGCCGAGATCGAAACCTCACTCACCGACGGTCTAAACATCGTACAAAAAGAACTCTCCCGCACATCAGAAAGCCTGTCCGAAACAGACCGTGACGGCGTGCTCATCCAACGCCGCTTCCTGGAAAGCCGCTACAGCAAAAGCTAATTATTCAGCCGCACTGCTCATCGGCGTGCCTTCAGGCTCAACCGGGGCTTCAACCTGTTCCGCTGCCGGCACTGGAACCTCGGCCGGCACTTCCAAAGCGGCTGGCGCGGTAATGCCCGCGGCTTCTTTAGCGGCCAGATCAGCGGCGGCTTCTTTCTTGCTCATACCGCAGGCTGAAACTGCCAAACCCAACACGGCAATCATCGTGACGCTTGCAAAACGCATAAAATTTGCTCCCAAAACCACCCCGGCAACACCCCGAGCTTGCCCCTGATTACCCCAAAATCAGCCCGAAAACACCCCTGAAATACCCCTGAAATACCCCTATTTACCCGTAAAAACCCGCTCCAAAACCGCATTATACACCTCAGCAAGCGCCAAAATGTCTGAAACCGCCGCCTGTTCATCCACTTTATGCATGCTCTGCCCCGGCAATCCAAACTCCACCACCGGGCAAAATCTCCGAATGAACCGCGCATCAGAAGTTCCGCCTGAGGTAGATAATTCAGGCACTTGCCCCGTTATATCCTGCACAGCGCCCGCCACTACGGCCGAAAACTCACCGGGTGCCGTTAAAAATGCCTCGCCAGATATCCGCACGTTTACATCTGCGCTCTTTGCATGGCATGAAACCACCTCTTTAATCCAGCTTTCCAAATCGGCGCCGCGATGCATATCATTGAAACGTATGTTTAATCTGGCTTTGGCCTGGGCAGGAATCAGGTTTGTGGTGGGATTGCCCACTTCAAGATCGGTCACTTCCAGATTGCTGGGCTGGAACCATTCATTGCCATTATCCAGCACCCGGTCTTTCAGCTCGGCCAGGATTTTTACCAGCATTGTCAGCGGATTAAGCGCCCTATCCGGATAGGCAACATGGCCTTGTGCGCCCCGCACGGTTAGCCATGCATTCAAGCTACCCCGCCGCCCAATCTTTATCATATCGCCCAGCACCCGCGCGCTCGTTGGCTCGCCTACCAGACAGAAATCAGGAACAAGATCATGGGCTTCCAGCCATTCCAGCACTGGCTTTGTGCCATAGACAGCCGGACCTTCTTCATCTCCGGTAATGATAAAACTTAGCCGACCCGGCAGCCCCCGCGCCACATGGCGTTCAGCCGCCACCACCATGGCGGCAATAGCGCTTTTCATGTCCGCCGCGCCGCGGCCTACCAGCATCCCATCGGCAATAACTGCCTGAAAAGGCTCAACACTCCAGCCCGCACGGTCCCCCACTGGCACCACGTCGGTATGGCCGGCAAAGGCGAAATGCGGGCCGCCCTCGCCAATCACCGCCACCAAATTATCGACAGGGCCATCAGGCGGGCCGCCTAATCTCAGCCGATGCACCGTAAAGCCTAATGTTTCCAGATGCTTTGCCAGCAAAGTCTGGCTGCCAGCATCTTCTGGCGTAACGCTAGGGCAGCGGATCAGGTCTTGCGCTAGCCCGACAACGTCAAGCACTGGCAACCATCTGCAAATAAAGCATAACCCGCTTGGCATTAGCGCCCATATCGCCCTTACCAACCCGCGATTTGGACCGCACGTCCACCCGCGTACCATCCGCCACCGGCGTCAAACGGATCACCACATCATCCTTAAAGCCCCACCACGCCGAGGTATCCGTTGCTTCAATGCTGAGCGTGAGGGCATTGGCATCAACGATTTCCCAGCCCATATTCCGCGCCGCATCCTGCGCCCGGGCAAAGGCTTCACCCGGCGGCAGCGCCAGCGTTACCGGGCGGACCAAGGGGAAGGCGGCTTGCTGAAGCGGAACGATTTCAGCGTCATAGCTAACAGGATTGCTGCCGGGCCCGCGAAGTTCCGGCGTGATGACGGCAAAAGCCGGGGGGTTTTCAAAGTCTGTGGTGATGTCATGGATAGGCGGTGCGCCGCTGGCTTTTGCCACAACAAAGGCCGGCACGCCAAAGCCGATAAGCCCCGCCACCAAAGCCACGCGCATCAGCGTGCCGCCCCGCCGCCTGAGCACGGCCACCAACAGTGCCACCGCGCCGATACCGGCCAAAAGCGCCGCAATAGCAAAGCCGCCCATGCCCAATTGCCACGGCAAAATACCGCCGCGCGTGAGCGGGCCGGAGAGCAGCAGCACCAGCACGGCAGCAAGGGTGAGGCCCGTGAAAATGGCGGGCCAACGGGGTTCTTGAGTCATACCGGCACACCGCCTTCATAGGGATAACGAGCCATGGTGAAAGTCTCGGTTTGCGCGCCGTTCCACCATTCTTGCAGCCAGGGATGAGCGAGCATGGCTTGCAGATAAGCCCCCGCTTTTTTGCTGAGCGGCAGGCCATAATGATGGAAGCGATAAACGACGGGCGCGAACATCACATCGGCGGCGCTGAAATGGCCGAACAGATAAGGCTCATCCAGCTCTTCGCCGAAACGGCTGCGTGCTTCACACCAGAGGCCCTCGATGCGGGTGACATCGGCGAGGACATCTTCTGAAGGTTTGAAATCCGGGAAGCGTAATCTGAGATTCATCGGGCAGCCGCTGCGAAGCGCTTGAAAGCCCGCGTGCATTTCGGCGCTCATGGCGTAGCAAAGCGCGCGGGCGTGGGGCTCGCGTGGCCAGAAACGGTCATGGCCACCTTTGTCGGCGAGCCAGAGCAGGATGGCCAATGAATCCCAGATCCGATCTGGGCCATCGATCAGCATCGGCAGTTTGCCGGACGGGATGTCGCCGGCGGCGCGGCGCTCGGCCCATTGCTCACTGTCCATGGCGATGAGATCTGTGGAGAAGGGCAAGCCGGACAATTTGGCCGCGAGCCAGCCGCGCATCGCCCAACTGCTATGGGTGCGGTTGGTGATCAGCAGCTTCATTTCTGTTCTCCGGCCATGGCCACGGCAGCCCGTAATTCAGGGATACCATCCCCTTTTTCAGCGGACGTCGCAAGCACCTGCGGATAGGCGGCGGAGTGTGCGCGGGCGGCGGCTTCGGTGGCGGCCAGCGTGTGCGCCAGTTCTGTGGGTTTGATCTTGTCGGCTTTGGTGAGCACCAGTTGGTAGCTTACCGCGGCTTTATCGAGCAGGGCCATAATCTCCTGATCGACGGGTTTTACACCGTGACGGGCATCTATCAGCAGCAACACGCGCTTCAAGGTCACGCGGCCGCGCAGATAATCGAACACCAGTTCCTGCCAGCGCCTGACAATATCTTTGGGGGCCTTGGCGAAGCCATAGCCTGGCATATCGATGAGGCGGAAAATTTCCGGCTCACCGACTTCAAAGACGTTCAGCTCCTGGGTGCGGCCCGGCGTGGTGCTGGCGCGGGCGAGGCCAGCGCGGCCGGTAAGCGCGTTCAGCAGCGAGGATTTGCCAACATTTGAGCGGCCTGCGAAAGCGATTTCCGGCACTTTTGGCGGCGGCAGAAATTCTAGCGCGGGGGCGGATAGGCGGAAGTTTATCGGCCCGGCAAAACGCCGGCGCGCCGTCTCCAGTTCAAAGGCTTCCGGCGTCATTTGCGGGGCCGTTTGGGGCGCGGGCTAGAACGAGCATTGGAAGGCGCAGCGCCCGCTGGCTTGGCCACAACATCAACGATTGCCGCTGACGGCGGGGTGGCGGGCATGGGGAATTTTTGCAGCATATACCATTGCTGGCCGATGGAGACGATGTTGTTCACCGTCCAATAAAGCTGCAAGCCGGCCGCGAACGGCGCCATGATGAACATGAACATCCAGGGCATGATGGCGAACACCTGCTTTTGCACGGGGTCTAGCGGCGTGGGGTTCATGCGCTGCTGGAGCCACATGGTGATGCCCAGCAGGATGGGCAGGACGCCCAGCGCGATGATGGACGGCGGCTGCCAATCGATGAGGCCGAACAGATTGAGCGGCGTGACCGGATCGGGCGCGGAGAGATCCTTGATCCAGAGCGCAAACGGCTGGTGGCGCATATCTGTGGAGACCATCAGGGTTTTGTAGAGCGCGTAAAAGATGGGGATTTGCAGCACGATGGGCAGGCAGCCGGCGAGCGGATTTACCTTTTCGGTTTTATAAAGCGCCATCATTTCCTGCTGGGCGCGGGGCTTATCGTCCTTGTTGCGCTCCTGAATGGCCTTCATTTTAGGCGCGACGATGCGCATCTTGGCCATGCTCTCATATTGCTTGTTGGCAATGGGAAACAGCGCCAGACGCACGATGATGGTGAGGATGATGATAGCAACGCCGAAATTGCCGGTGAGCTTGAACAGCCAATCGAGCAGATGATAAATCGGCTGGGCAATGGCTTCAAACCAGCCCCAGCTGATGGCGCGATCTAACCGATCAATGCCATAATCATCTCGGTAGCGATCCAGCAGCGGCACTTCCTTGGCGCCAGCGAACAGGCGTTGCAGGGTTTCGGCGCTGCCGCCTGCCGGCACCAGCAGGGGCGCTTCCAGATAATCGGTTTGATAAAGCGTGCCGGCGGGCGTGGTGTCGGCGGCGGCGAAGCGGGCTTCCAGTTTGCGGCGCTGATCTGGCACAACGGCGGCGAGCCAGTATTTCTCGGTGATGCCGAGCCAGCCGCCGGTTGATTGGTAGCGTTGCGGGCCATCGTCACGGAGATCTTCATAATCCAGATCGCCGTCTTTCAGGGTGCCGCCCAAAACGCCGAGCGGGCCGATATGCATATTGAACGAGGTTTTTTCCGTGCCTTCGCCGAGCCTTGAAACCAGCCCCCAAGGCTGGACGGCTACTGCCGCCGCACTTCCGTTGCGCACGCGCTGGCGGACGGTGAACAGGAAGTCTTTATCTACTTCCAAGCGTTGTTCGAAGATCACGCCGCTCGCATTGGTCCAGCTAAGCGTGACCGGCTGGCTGGGGGTGAGCTGGCCCGCATTAGCAGTCCAGACGGCATCTACGGGCGGCGCGTCGGCGCCGGACCAGCCAAATTGCGCAAACCATGCATCGGTGACGCCGGACGGGCTGAACAGGCGGATCGGGTCTTTACCGTCCAGCACCTTATTATAGCCGGTTAGCAACAGATCATCGAAACGCGCGCCTACGAGATTTATCGAGCCGCTGAGCCTTGGGGTTTCGATTGCTAGGCGCTGGCTGCGGGCAAGAACTTCGGCGCGGCGCTCTGGCGGCAGGATGGCACCGGCGGTGGCGGCTACCGGGGTTGCGCCGGACGCGATTGCTGTGGGCGCAGATATGGCTGGCGTGCCGGCAGGGGCACCAGCTACTGTACCGGGTGACGCTGTAGCCACTTGGGGCACGGCTTCAGCGGGCGGCGGCGGCAGGAAGCGCTCGCTCACCAGCGTCCAGCCGATCAGCACGATGGCTGACAGCAGAACGGCGAGGATCATGTTCCGGTTTTCCTGGCTCACAGGCTTTTACGTCTTTCAAACTGGCGTGGCCCGGCACTTATGGAAGGGCGCGCGGGACAGGAAGGGGGGCTTGCGGCTGGGCTATAGCCGTTCATGGCACCGGGTCATAGCCCGAACCGCCCCAAGGATGACAGCGGCCGATGCGTCGCACGCCGAGCCATAGTCCTTTTAGAGGGCCGTGGCGCTGGATGGCTTCTATGGCATAGGCCGAACAGGACGGGGCAAAGCGGCAGCTGGGCGGCAAAATCCGTGATGGTCCCCATTGCCAGAAACGGATGGGGGCGATGAGCAGGCGACTGGACAGGCGGGACATTAGGCGAGTCGCTTCAGGGCGCGGGCGAAATCGGCTTGCAGATCAGGAAAGGGCCGGGTGAGGCCTGCTTCACGGCCTATCAGCACATGATCAGCGCCGGGATGCAGTTCGGGGCTGGTTTCTGCGAGGCTATGGCGGACGACTTCACGCAGGCGGCGCTTGAGGCGGTTGCGGATGACAGAATTGCCGACTTTTTTGGTGACGGTATAGCCGGCGCGTATGGCGGGATCATCGTCATCACGCGGGTTTATCAGCAGGATGAAACCGGGCGTGACAAAGCGTTTGCCGCGGTTGGCGGCGAGGAAATCTGCGCGATTTTTTATCGTGAGAGGCGGGCTGGCCATCTTGGGACGACCGTTACACGCCTGAGCAGGCGATTAGGCCGAAAGCTTCTTGCGGCCACGTGAGCGGCGATTTTGGATGATGCGGCGACCGCCAACGGTTGCCATGCGGGCGCGGAAACCGTGGCGACGGGCGCGAACTAGCTTCGAAGGTTGGAAAGTGCGCTTCATGTCATCAAATCCGATTGAGGCCGCCCGCGAAGAGGCAGCGCCTTGAAGGGGGCGGAATAGGCAGACTGGGGAGGAGAGTCAAGAACGAGGTCAATAACTGAGGATAGATGCTTTACCTATGCGCTCCGGCACGGCAAGGGACCGCGCATGACGATTTCTCCGCTTGCCCTCCCTTTTCCAGAGCTGCCCGCTGTTGCAGGTGTGCGTATTGGTATCGCTACGGCGGGCTACAAGGCTTGGACGCGCGCTGATGTGCTGCTTGTTGAACTTGCGCGGGGCACGTCTGTGGCCGGTGTTACCACGCGGTCTCGCTGTCCGTCGCCGGAGGTGGAGCTGTGCCGGGCGCGGCTCTCCGGCGGGCGGGCGCGGGCTTTGGTGGTGAACGCCGGGAACAGCAATGCATTTACCGGCGAGGCCGGGCGGGCGGCGGCGCTGGCGCAAGGGGCTGAGGTGGCGCGGCTTTTGGGCTGCGGCGAGGGGGAAGTGTTTCAGGCGTCTACCGGGGTGATTGGGGTGCCGCTGCCTGCGGAGAAAGCTCTGGCGGGGGCGCGTGCGGCTCATGGCGCGCTGGGGGAGGCTGATATGGCGGCGGCGACGGCAGCGATTGGCACGACGGACACCTTTGCCAAAGCGGCGGTGAGCTATGCGATGATTGGCGGCGAGCGGACGGCGCTGGTGGGCATTATCAAGGGCTCGGGCATGATTGCGCCGGATATGGCGACGATGCTGGGGTTTATCTTTACTGATGCGGCGGTGGCACCGGAGCTTTTGCAGGATATGCTGGCGGCGGCGAACAAGCAGAGCTTTTCTTGCATTACGGTGGATGGGGATACGTCTACCTCTGATACGGTTTTGGCATTTGCGACCGGGAGCGGCGGGGGGGCGGCGCTCAGTGGCTGGGACTCGCCGGGGGCGCAGGCTTTTTCGGCGGCGCTGGGGGATTTATGTGGGCAGTTGGCGCGGCTGGTGGTGCGCGACGGCGAGGGGTCTTCCAAACTAATTGAGGTGCGGGTTGCTGGCGCTGTTGATGAGGCCTCGGCGCATAAGGTGGCGATGAGCATTGCCAATTCGCCGCTGGTGAAGACGGCGATTGCCGGCGGTGATGCCAATTGGGGGCGGGTGGTGATGGCTGTGGGCAAGGCGGGCGAACCGGCGGAGCGGGATTTGCTGGCGATTCGGTTTGGCGAGGTTTTGGTGGCGGCGGACGGCGCGGCGGTGCCGGGCTATGACGAAGCGCCGGTGGCGGCGCATCTGGCCGGGGATGAGGTGCTTATTTCGGTGGATCTGGGGCTGGGCCAGGGCCAGGCGAAGGTTTGGACCTGCGACCTGACCCATGGCTATATCAGCATTAATGCGGATTATCGGAGCTAGAGCGCGCCTTCGAGCCAGCTTTTGATTTGGGATTTTGGCGCGGCGCCGACTTTGGTGGCGACCGGCGCGCCGTCTTTGAACAGGATCATGGTGGGGATGCCGCGGACATTGTAGCGGCTGGGGGCATCAGGGTTTTCGTCGATGTTGATTTTGACGATCTGCACGCCAGGAACTTCGGTGCTGAGTTCTTCGAGGATCGGCCCGATGGTGCGGCAGGGGCCACACCATTCTGCCCAAAAATCTACCAGCACGGGGGTGCTGCTGCTGATGACATCGACGTTGAAGGATTGATCGGTGACGGGGCTGGTGGCCATTTTAGTTTCCTGTTGATGCCCGGAATTGGGCGTTGCTCCCCCTAGATAGGCGAGGGGGCGGGGGTGTTCAACTCAAGCGCATGCTCGGCCAGTAGCGTGGCTGGCAATGTCATGAGGGTGGGGCCGGCGGTGTAAAGCAGCAGAGCTTCTATGGTGCGATCCGGGAATATCTGGGCCAGCGCAGCGGCATAGGCGGCCATTTGGGCCAGATGATAGGGCGGCACCTCGGACACGCTTTTGGGGACGCGGCGGCCGGTTTTGAAATCTACGATCATTACATTGGTATCAGTGACTAGTAGCCGATCGACTTGGCCGGCAAGCACGGTTTCGCCTAGCACGGCGGCGAGGGGGGCTTCGGCGAGGGCTTCTGGGCTGAACAGCGCGGCGAGGGACGGGTCTTCAAGGACGCACATGACTTCATCTACAAGCTCTTGCGCGTTGCACATCGGGGCGAGATGCGCGGCTAAGCGCAGACCAGCGTCGCGGCGGTTATCGGGGGCGAGGGCGGGCAGGCGCTCGAATAGCGCGTGCAGGGCCACGCCGCGCCGGGCGGCGGCTTTGGCGGCAGGGCCGGCGGGCGGGGCGGTGACTTGGTCTGCGGCTAGTGCCGACGGGCTGAGCGGGCGACTGGGCCGAGCTTCCGGCGGGGCGGGGCTGCGGACCCAGTCTGGGATTGGCAGGAAGCTGGCGGCGGGTTTGATGTCCAGGGCCTGAGCGGCGGCCGGGGTGCCGGTGCGATAGGCGAGGCCGCCGTGTTCTGGCGCGGCATCAAGCGCGGTGAGGGAGGCCTGGACTTGGCCGTACCAGCTTTCGGCTGAGGGGGGATCATTGTCTTTGTTCGGCGTATAGCTGCCTGAGACGACCAGCAGGTCTTCGGCGCGGGTGAGGGCGACGTAGAGCAGGCGCCAATGTTCTTTTACGCTGTCGGCTTGGGCAGCGTCGATTTCTCTCGCCAAAGGCCCGGTGAGGGCTTTTGCGGGGCCGGGATCGATGGGAAGGAGGCCGTGTTCGCCGATGGGGTAGAGCAGGTCTGCGGTGCTCGCGCGCGGGATGGTGATGGCATCGGCGAGGATGACGACCGGGGCTTGCAGGCCTTTGGCACCGTGCACGGTCATCAGGCGCAGTTCATTGCGCGGGGCATCGGGATCGCGCTTGATCTCTACGTCATCGGCTTCAATCCAGGCGAGAAAGCCTTGCAGCGAGGGCGGGCTGACGGCTTCGAAGGCGAGGGCCTGTTCGAGGACTGTATCAATGGCATCACGGGCTTCTTCGCCGAGGCGGGCGAGAAGTTTTTTGCGGCCCTGGAGTGGCCCGGTGAGGATTCGCTCGAAAAACTCATAGGGGGCGTTGAAATCTGCGAAGGACAGAAGTTCGGTGAGCCAGTCGCGGGCGGTTGTGACGGCGGGGTCTTCGCTGGCGCGCACGGCGGACCATAACCGGCCTTCGCGGGCATGGGCGAGGGTGAACAACTGCTCGTGGTCCAGCCCGATAAAGGGGGAGACCAGCAGGCAGGCCAGTGTGAGATCATCGCCGGGCTGGAGGACGAAGCGGGCCAGCGCCAGCAAGTCGGCGACGGCCAGCGGCTCGGAGAGTTTTAGACGGTCTACGCCGGCTACCGGCACGCTATGGCCATGGAGGGCGGCTACGAGCGCGGCTGAAAAGGCGGTGCGGCGGCGGACGAGGACCAAGATATCTTGCGGCTTCATCGGCACGCCGCGGGCGGGCAGGAGGCGGGGCGAGTCGGGGTTTAGCCAGCCCGCGATACGCGCAGCGAGCGCCTGGGCATGGGCGATTTCCAGCGCGCCGGGGCGGGCGCCTTCTTCTGAGTCTTCACTGTCTTCGCCGATGGTGGGGGCGAGCAGCAGCACTTCGCCGGCGCCTTGACGGTGTGCGACATGGGGGGGCACGCCGTCAGCATCCAACGCGTCTGCGGGCAATAACGCGGAGACCTTGTCTACGACGTCTAATATGGCGGGCAAGGAGCGGAAGTTACGGCTTAAGGCGATGGCCTCAATGGCCGTTTGAGCATCTTGGGCCTGCAGGGCAAATTCATCGCGTTTGTCCCGGTAGATCTTTGGGTCTGAGCCTTGGAAACCGAAGATCGCCTGTTTGTAATCACCGACGACAAACAGCCGGCGGGTGTCTTCACGCGCGCCCCTGCCATCAAAAAACTCTTCGGTGAGCGCGCGGATAATGTCCCATTGCGCCATGTTGGTATCCTGCGCTTCATCGACCAGCACATGATCGACGCGCTGATCCAGCTTGTAACGCACCCAGGCGGCGGCACCGTCTCCGGCAAGCAAGCGGCGGGCGGCGGCAATCATGTCATCATAATCAACGACGCCCAGTCTTTGCTTGGCGGCAAGCCAGAGCAATGCCAACCGCCGCCCGACCCGGAGCTGCGAGGAAACGCGGGCGACGGCTGTATGAAGGGCTTGTTCGGCGACGATATCTGCGACTGTTTGGGCGAGTGTTACGAAACTATCCGCCGCACCTGCGTAGGCGGCTTGAACGGGCTTGGTGATGGCAAAAGCCACCGTGTAGGGCATGCCGTCATCTTTGAGGAAGCATCTTTGCAGCCCTGCCAAGGTATCGGGCGCGGCGAGCCATGTGCGGGCAAAGGCGGCTAATTTCAGAGGGCGCGCGGTGGCGGCGGTTTCCCATGCTGCGGCCAGCCGGGCCACGTCCGCCCGGTTTATCTGCGCCAGCCCAGCGGCGAGGGCTGTTTCGGCGTCAATGTCGGTGGCTAGGCCGAAACTGCGGCGCACCAAGGCCTCAAGGCCCATCTCTGGCAGCGAGGCCATGGCTTCGGCATGGCGGCCAATGAGGGCGCTTAACCGGGAGAGACGTTGCTCGCCGCCGGCGATGCTGAGCGCGGCCAGATCACCCAGAAACAGCTTGTCGCTCACATCGAGCGTGCGGCTGGCGTCTTCTATGGCTTTGGTGAGTAGCTGCCGTCTGAGCGCTTGGCCGGTGCGATCATCCAGCGTTTGGAAGCCCGGCGCGACGCCTGCCTCAACCGGGAACGAGCCAATTAGTGACTGTGCCAGCGCGTGGATGGTGGCGACCCATAGCCCTTGGGGGGCATCGAGAAGCTGAGCGAACAGGCGGCGGGCGCGGGTTCTGGTGGGCAGGTCATTGGCTTCACCGATGGCGTTTAGCTCTTCCCCCAGCAGCCTGTCATCGGCGCGCGCCCATAGCGCTAATTGGCGCATCACCCGGCCTTGCATTTCGGCGGCGGCCAGCTTGGTGAAGGTGATGCACAATATCGCTTCTGGGGGCACGCCGCCCAGAAGAAGCCGCAGCACGCGGGCGGCGAGAACCTGCGTTTTGCCGGTGCCGGCAGAGGCCGCGACCCAGGCATGGAGACCGGGATCAACTGCCAGCGCCTGCCCGTCCAGCAGCGGCTTCAAGGGCTTGGCTTCAGCGCTCATGCTGATGTGCTTTCCGGCCCGCTTGTTTCAGGGGGGGTGTTGCGCCATTCCTGCACGCGGGCAAGATGATCATAGTCCGGCCATGACAGGGCGGGATGAAGCTGCGCCGTGAACGGCGCTGCGCCGAGCAAAAGCTTGCTGGTGAGCGACGTTACGAAATCCAGTGTGTCGGTGACATGATCGGCAATCGGTGGCGCGTCTTTGGTGCCGAGGGCGGGCGTGGCCTTGCCGATGACCGCTTCGCCGCCTGAGAGCCGCCAATACTCCAGCGCGCTCACCGGCGCTGCGCCCACGGGCCCGCGCTTGCCCTTCATCGCGCCGGCTTGGGCGAGGGCGGCCAGCAGCGGCAGTTGGTTCATCAGCATCTCGCGCACTTTGGCGACCGTTGGGGCGCCGCCGCTTTTATAGTCGATGATGGCGAACTCGCCGGCTTCGTTACGGTCCACCCGGTCGGCGGTGCCGGTGAGGCGGATGCCATTTGCCAGCTCGATCTCGCCTTTGGCTTCTGCCGCAACCGGCTGCCAGCCGCCGCCTTCTACGGACTGGCGGGCCAGCACTTGTTCGCCGGCCCATGCCAGCGCGCGGCGGGCGCGCGGGCCCCAGAGCGCGCCTAACAGCGGGAAGCCGCTGGCGTTTTTGAGCAGCATGGCTTCGCATAGGCTTTCGAGCCGGGCGGGATCGAGGCTTTCGCTGTTGATCCAGTCTTCCATCACTTCATGGAGCAGCTGGCCTTTGTCGGCGGCGCCGGGGTCGGCGTCCAGAGGATCGAGCACCCTGAGCTTGAGGATACGGCGGGCATAGAAAGCGAACGGGTCGGCGATCAGCGTGTCTATGGCGGTGACGGAGACGTGGGGGGGCCGGGCTTCGGCGGGCGGGGACGGATGGGGGCGGGCGACGGGGCGGGCTTTATCAGCAGCGTCCAGCCCACGCGCTATCATTATCAGACGGGTTTCGCGGGTGAGGCCTGAGGTCTTGCTGCCTAACGCGGCGATATGGGCATCTAATCGCTGCAGCAGCCGGGAGGGCAGCAGCGGGCCTGAGGCATCGCGCCGGGCGCGGCTGATAAGCACGTGGGGCGCCCCCAGCGCGCGCACGAAATCTGCCGCCGCCAGCCCCATTTCGCGCGCTTGGCCCGGCAGCTTCAGCCGGGCGCGGATGGCGGGGGCAAGCCATGGATCGGGCCGGGGCTGGGCGGGCCAGATGCCTTCATTGAGGCCTGCCACAATCATCAGGTCGGCGCGGGCAAGCTGGGCTTCTAGCGGGCCGAGGATGGCGATGCGCGGATGGCCGCCCCACGCCGGGCGGACGGCGACATCGGCGAACAGGGCGGTGAGCAGCGCCGGGGCTTCATCGGCGCCGAAGCTGCCGAACACCGCGCCTTCGAGCGCCAGTGCCTCCAGCCGTTCCGAGAGCGCGCGGCCTTCGGGGCCTGACCAGAGCGCTTCGCCAGCCAAGGTTTCGCCAGCGGTCTGCAGGGCGAGAGATAGGGTTGGCAAATCTGTGCCGCCTCGGCTGTCCAGCGCTTCCAACGGTGTGAGCAGCGCTGCGACCTCGGCCCACCACGTGGCGAGGCTGCGATCTTCATGGGGGCCTTCACGGCGGCGTTCGGCCAGCCAAGCGTCGATGTGCGCGGAAATGCCGTCAAGCCCCGGAGCGGGACGGACACCGCGCAGCGCCAGATCGAGCGCGCGGACGCGGTCCAGCCAAGGCAGGCGGGCGTCACCGGCGTTTACGAGCGGGTGTTTGAGCAGCGCCAACAGCGGCACCGGGGCGAAATGCTCGGCGACGGCGGCGACCATCGCTAGCGCCAGCGTGGCGGGCGGGGTGCGGGTGAGGGGCTGGCCGGCGCTGTCATCGACCACCAGCCCCCAGCGGCGGCAATGCGCGGCGACGCGGCGGGCGAGCGCGCGGTCTGGCGTGACGAGCGCGGCGGTGCGGCCCGGCGTTTCCAGCACTTCGCGCAGCGCGAGGGCAAGGGCTTGGGCTTCTTCGGCGGGGGTGTCGGCTTCGATCACCTGCACGTTTTTGAAAGCGGCAAGGGCTTCGGACTGGTTTTCGGAGGCTGTGCTATAGCCTTCGCCGGTATCTGCCGGGGCGAAGGCCGCCATGAGTTCGGCTTCTCGTGCCGGGGGGCCGTCACGCTCACTGCTGAAGGGCCAGCGTTGGACTTCGTCGCGGGCCCAGCCGAGGCGGGCGAGCAAGAGCTTCAGCGCATATTGGGGATGGGCTTCCCTATCCCGGCCCATGGGTGGTTCGTCGCTAGCGGCGGCGCAGGTGATGGCTTCGAAGCGCGCGTCTGCAGCCTCGCTGGCTTCGGTGTCTAGTCCGGGCAGGATGACGTCGCCGGCGGGGAGCTTGAGGACGGCGGCAAGCAGGCGGGCCAGTGCCGGCGTGGTGCCGGTGAGACCGGCGGCGATGACGGGCGCCTTGGGGGGGGCGGTGTGCCAGCGTTTGATAAGGTCATCTATGGCGGCAGATAATCTGGTGCCGCCGTCGCTGCCGCCGAGCTGGTCGCGGGTGTCCGGCCAAGCGGTGATGATGATTTCCAGAAACGCAAGTGTGTCTTGCCAGTGATGGGCGAGGTCGGCGTCTGCTACGGCATCGCGTAGCCGTTCGGGCGGGATTTCTTCGGCTTGGAGCAGGTCGAGCGTGTCGGCCAGCGCGCTGCCCAGCCTTAGCGCTTCTACGGCGCTGGCAGATGTGCTGCGTTGGCGGACAAGCCGGCCCAGCTCAAGCTGGCGTTGCAAGGGCGAAATGGGGGGCGGCAATAAAAGCTCGCCTGCCGCCAGCCGGTCAAAGCCGTCTTCATCCAGATCGCCGACGGGGACGAGGCGAGGGAGTAGCAGCCCGCCGGTGCCGCAGCGCCGCACGAATGCTTCGGTGAGCGCGCGGACGGCGCGGCGGTTGGGGAGCAGCACGAGGGTGTGCGCCAGCCCCATAGGGCCTGTCCGGCGCGCCAGCAGGCCTTCGGCGAGCGCGTCTACAAAGCCGATGGCGCCGGGGATTGTGTAAAGCATTAGGGGCAGAATGGCGTATTGCCGGGCAAAGGCATAGCCCCGAAATGGGCCAGGATTTCTGGTTTAAGCTTCGGCGAGAAAGGCCTCGGTCTCGGCGATGCTGGCCGGCGTGCCGACATGGAACCACAGGCCTTGATGGACAGCGCCGAACAGCCGGCCTTTTGCGAGCGCCTTGTCCCAGGCGCGCCACATGGTGAAGGGTTCGATGGGCTCATTTTTGAAAAGCGCGGGGTTGATGATTTGCACGCCGGCAAAGACGAAGGGGGCAACGCGGGCGCCGGCGCGGCGGCGGAGCCCTCCGCGTGGGTCCATATGGAAATCGCCGCGGCCTTCATAGCCGTGGGCGCGCGCGAGCGGGACCATGAGAAGGAGCGCGTCCATTTCGTCCGGGTTCCAGCTATGGGCGAGAAGGCGCAGCGTGTCGGACGAGCCGTCTATCCAGAGATTATCGGAATTGGCGACAAGCACCGGGCCTTTTCCGAGAAGCGGCAGGGCGTTGGCGATGCCGCCGCCGGTTTCCAGAAGTTGTTTGCGCTCATCGGAAACATGAAGCGCCAGCGCGCCGCCGCTGCTTGCACGCGCCGCGAGCGCGGCTTCCACTTGTTCGGCGAAATAATGGACGTTCACCACGGCTTTGGGGATGCCTGAGGCTTCGATGCGGTCCAGCGCGCGGTCCAGAAGCGAGCGGCCGGCGACGTGGATGAGGGGCTTGGGGCGGGTGGCGGTGAGGGGCCGCATGCGCTTGCCGAGGCCGGCAGCCATGACCATGGCGGCTTCCGGCATCTGCACATCAATATACGGGCGCAGGCGCATCTGCGGGCGGGATTTCATGGGGCCACTTTCACGCCGGTGCGCGCTGCGGCGGGGACATGGGCGGCGAACCAGTCTGCGACCGGCGCGAGAGCGGGGCGAGCGAGATTGGCCTCCACAAGCTGCCAGAGCCGGGGATGAAAAGCGGGGTAGCTGGCCTTGCCATCGCGCACATAGAGGCGGGTGAAGACACCCAGGATTTTGATGTTTCTTTGGGCGGCCAGAATATCATAGGCGGTGCGGAAACGGGCTTCGTCAAGGCCGGGGCGCGCGGCGATGTAGCGGGCGAGCATCGCGGCTTCCAGCGCGGGCGATACGGTGCGGCGAATGTCTTGCAACAGGCTGACGAGATCATAGGCGGGGTGGCCGGCGAGCGCATCCTGAAAGTCCAGCAGGCCGAGGCTTTGTGCGCCGGGCCGGTTCAGGACCATCAGATTGTCGGCGTGGTAATCCCGTAGCACCAGTACCGGGCGTTCGGCCGTGACCTGGGGCCATAAGGACGCCCAGACCGCGTCATAGCCCGGCGCTTCTGTGCAGCCCAGCGCGGGCAGATACCAGTCTGGGAATAGCCGCACTTCGCGCAGGAGTTCGGCATCATCATAGGCGGGCACATCGCCGGGGGGATGGGCGTGAAGGGCTGCGAGAATATCGACCGCTTGTTCATAGATGTGCTGCTCCTTCGCCGAATCGATTGCCAGTACGGGGCCGACGCGGGCATCGCCGAAATCTTCCAGCAAGATCAGCCCGGCGTCTAAATCTACGGCGAGCGGGCGGGGGGCGGCGAAGCCGAGACCCAGCAACTGCGTGCCTATGGCGAGAAAGGGCCGGCTGTCTTCTTTTTCAGGCGGCGCATCCATGAGAACAGCGGTTCGGCCGTTCAGATGAATCCGGAAATAGCGGCGGAATGAGGCATCGCCCGCGAGAGGCCGGATTTCTGCCCCGGCCCAGCCATGGCGGGCCAGAAAGCCTGGCGCGGTATCGGGAGGAATCATTTCAGCGGCCATCGGTCTTCCCAAGCCTTGGGAACCTTCCAAGTCAAGCGCCGGGGTTCATCGCCCTGCCCCTCAAGCCGTAAGCGCAAGGCTTCGGCAGGCAAAAATGCGCCCATGCGCTCCGGCCATTCTATGAGCAGCGCTGCGTCGGTTTCTAATAAGCCTAGCGCTTCAACCTCGCCGGGCGTCTCAAGCCGATACAGATCTACGTGCCATACTTCAAACGGCAGGGCGGGCGGGCCATAGGGCTGCACCAGCGTGTAGGTGGGCGACGGCACATCATCATCCCAGCCCAGGGCTTGGAGGACAGCGCGGGCGAAGCTTGATTTCCCCGCGCCTAGATCACCAGAAAGCGCCACCGTGTCGCCAGGGCGAAGCACGGCGGCGAGCGACCTGGCGAGGCGGGCGGTGTCGGTGAGAGAGGGAAGGTCAATCGCCATGCCCGCCCCTCTTAGTAGCGGTAGGCTTCCGGCTTGAATGGACCGGCGTTGCTCACGCCGATGTAGCTCGCTTGCTTGGGCGTAAGGGTGGTTAGCTTCACGCCGAGCTTTTCAAGGTGCAACGCCGCCACCTTTTCATCGAGATGCTTGGGCAGGACATAGACCTTGTTTTCATATTTGCCGGGATTGCAGAACAGTTCAATCTGCGCGAGCACCTGATTGGTGAAGCTGGCGGACATCACGAAGCTGGGGTGGCCGGTGGCGCAGCCCAGATTGACCAGACGGCCCTTGGCCAGCACGATGATCTGGTTGCCATCGGGGAATTGCACGATATCGGTGCCGGGCTTTACTTCGGTCCATTTGTAATTGCTGAGCGCCGAAATTTGGATTTCGCTGTCAAAGTGCCCGATGTTGCAGACGATGGCGTTGCTCTTCATCGCTTGCATATGCTCGGCGGTGATGACGTCCATATTGCCGGTGGCGGTGCAGAAAATGTCAGCGCGTTTTACGGCGTCTTCCATCGTCACGACTTCAAAGCCTTCCATGGCGGCTTGCAGGGCGCAGATGGGATCGATCTCGGTAACCATAACGCGGGCGCCGCCGTTGCGCAGCGACTGGGCACTGCCCTTGCCGACATCGCCAAAGCCAGCGACCACGGCGACCTTGCCGGCCAGCATCACATCGGTGGCGCGGCGGATGGCATCCACCAAGCTTTCCTTGCAGCCGTAAAGATTGTCGAATTTGGACTTGGTGACGCTGTCGTTCACGTTGATGGCGGGGAAGGGTAGCTGACCCTTTTTGGCGATTTCATAGAGGCGATGCACGCCGGTGGTGGTTTCTTCGGAGACGCCGCGCAGGTTCTTCACCGTTTCGGTCAGATAGCCGGGGCGGGCCTTGATAAAGGCTTTGAGCGACCGCTGAAATTCAACTTCTTCTTCGTTTTCTGGCTCGCCCATGGTTTCGCCGGCTTCGAGCTTGGCGCCCCAAAGCGCGAACATGGTGGCATCGCCGCCATCATCGAGGATGATGTTGGAGGTCTGATCACCCCAATCGAAAATCTTGCCGACATAATCCCAATAATCGGCCAGGCTCTCACCCTTGATCGCATATACGGGCACGCCGGTGGCGGCGATGGCGGCGGCGGCATGATCCTGGGTGGAGAAGATATTACAGGTGGCCCAGCGCAGCTCTGCGCCCAGAGCAGAGAGCGTCTCGATCAACACGGCAGTCTGGATGGTCATGTGCAGCGAACCGGTGATCCGCGCGCCTTTCAGCGGCTGGGACGCGCCAAACTCTTCGCGCAGCGCCATAAGGCCTGGCATTTCGGTTTCAGCAATGGCGATTTCACGCCGGCCAAAATCAGCTAGAGAGATATCTGCGATGGCATAATCAGTCATTAGGAGCCCTTAATTCTGGAAAGCACAGCACCTAACCCAGACCCCACGCACGCACAAGTATAAAGATATCTTTATATCATTTTTTTCTGTATTTTTTGGCTTGTTATCATCACCGGCCAGATTATTAAAACGATGAAGACACAGGGGGGCAAAAGTCATGCAGTGTCTAGATGTCAATAACTGGGGCGTAATCGCCACCGACATTGCGCTCAAGGTTGGCGGGGCATCCATACTTTACATGGTTGGCCGCTGGTCGATCAGCTTGGCCATCACGCTGGTAAGCCGCGTGCTGACCAGCCCTAATTTTGATCCAACTTTGCAACGCTATATCGCCAATATTCTAGGTGTCCTCCTCAATGTTGTGCTGGTTGTGGCCATTCTCGGCTATTTCGGCGTTGAGACCACCAGCTTTGCAGCGCTTCTTGCCGGCGTTGGTCTTGCTGTTGAGGCCGCGTGGGCCGGCCTTCTCGGCAGTTTTGCCGCTGGCGCTTTTTTGATCATTTTCCGCCCCTATAAAGTTGGGGATTATGTCAACGCTGCCGGCATTGAAGGCACGGTCATTGAGATCGGGCTGTTCAATACTGTCATCACTACGCCCGACAATGTTCAAACCATTGTGGACAATGGCAAAACTTCCGGTGACATCATCAAGAATTATTCCGCGCATCCCCACCGCCGGGTCGAGCGCACCGCGCAATTGGCCTTTGGCGTTGATCCGCTTGATGCCATCGCTCGTTTAAAGCCTGCGCTGGCGGCCATCGATAATGCGCTCGCAGACCCGGCGCCGGACGTTGAGATTCTGGATTTTAATGTGATGGGGACTGTGCTTGCGGTGCGGCCTTATTGTAATACCGAGCATTATTGGCAGGTTTATTTCGATACCAACCGGGTGATCACCGCGACCTTCAAGGAAGCGGGCTATCCGTCGCCCTTCGTCATCGAAGAAGGCCACGGCAAAAGCTGAGGCGCTCTTGCCCCTGGCGGGCTAGCCGGGCAGTATAAGTTTTGGGAGATTGATAATGACCAGACTCGTAACCCATGCCCTTGCCGTGCGGCCCACGCGCAACGAACGCGCGGCGCAAGACTTTACCTCTAGCCTGCGCGGCCATGTGCTCAACCAGATGGCATCTACCATGAAGTCCCGCTACGAAAGCGAGATTGCGCCCCGGCAGCCGGTGCCGCCTGAAGATGGGCGCGCCGTGCATCAGGCGATGAAGCCTGATCAATATTTCCGCTTTTATTCTGCCATGCGCATTGCGGCCCAGCAGATGGTATGGTCCAGCGTGTCAGACGCTGTGACCCGCGATGCCGACCGGCTGCGCGATGTGGCCGCAAACCTCCCAAGCTGCGGCGGCAGTTTGACGCTTGACCCGGCGCTGGAGGTGCCGCGCAGTGTTAGCGCTATTGATGTGCATCTAATGCCAGGCAGCTATTGCGCAGAAGCCGGGGAGAATGATCTGGCTGCAGGCGCCGTGTATGAAAATGGTCTGTCGGTGTTCAGCTTTGGGCTGATGGGCAAGAACCTTGACGATATCGGCGAAAGCTCGGCCTTTTGGCTGAAGCATGCGCATCCTGATTTTGCCCCCAAGGACATTCTCGATATGGGCTGCTCTGTGGGGCACCAGACCTTGCCTTGGAAGCGCGCCTATCCAGATGCCAATGTCACGGGCGTTGATGTGGCGGCGCCGTGCTTGCGCTATGCTGATGGCCGGGCGCGGGCGCAGGGTGTGGCGGCGCATTTCCTGCAGGCCAATGCAACCGCGCTGCCGTTTCCGGACCAGAGCTTTGACGTGGTTTACAGCTCGATGTTTTTGCACGAGCTGCCTTTGAAAGATATTAAAGCGGTGTTTGCCGAGGCTCGGCGCTTGCTGCGCCCCGGCGGGCTGATGCTGACGTTTGAACTGCCACCCAACAGCGAACTGTCGGCTTATGACGGCTTTTATCTGGACTGGGATAGCTGGTATAATGAGGAGCCTTTTTACAAGATCTTCCGTGATCAGGACCCGGCGACCTTGTGTGCGGAGGCTGGCTTTCCCGCTGAAAACTATTTTCAGACAGTCGTGCCTTCGCTCGGTTGGTACGGCGAAGAAGCTGTTGAAAAGGCCATTGCCGGTCCAGCCCAGATGGGCACCAACACCGGACGGCTGGCGGACGGCGTGCAGTGGTTTCACTTCGGAAGCTGGGTATGAAGAGCGCTGTAAAGGTATTCGATGATCCGGCGATAGATGCGCTGGTGCGGATGCTGCTGGAGCTGGCCTCTGAAAGCTGGGTAACGCGCGCGCGGTTGGCGGCGGTGGAAGCGAAGATAGGCTCGGTGGAGGATCTGGTTTTGCCGGCTGAAACAGAGGCCGCCCTTGCGAGCGAGCGCGATGCTTTTGTGAAGCGGATATTTGCTGTGCTGGAAGGCTGAGCAGCTGACCTGAAACGCTGGAGGGATCGGATATCTTTAATCCTCCTCTGGTTTACGTCCTCGGGATACGTTTATCTGTTCCGATACTGAAAGCCACTGGCTGTATTGCCGCCAATGCCTGTTTAAGGGGATCGAGAGGCTATGGTTTGAGGCAGGCAACGGCTTCAGCGGCAAGCGCTTTTGATCCGGCTGCAATGACCTGACCCTCGCTGGCCACTGTGAGCGGATGACCTTGCCAGTCCGTCATGGTGCCGCCGGCTTCCTGTATGATCGGCATCAAGGCTGCCCAATCGTGCAGCTTGAGCTGGCTTTCCACCACCAGATCGAGATGACCTGAGGCGACCAAGCCGTAATTATGGCAGTCTCCGCCCCAGAGCGTGTCGCGCGCAGCTGCGCGCAGCCGGTCAAATCGGGGCAGCTCTTGGGCTGAAAAATAGCCGGGCGCGGTGGTGCCGAGATGGGCATCTGCGAGGTTTACGCCGGTTCTGGTGCGCACGCGCGATGCGCCCAATGTGGCGCCATGGCCGTGTGCGCCGACCCAACGATCGCCGATGATGCATTGATCTATGATGCCGAGCACCGGCACATCTTCAACCAGCAGCGCGATCAACGTGCCGAACAGCGGGCGGCCGGCGATGAAGGCGCGGGTGCCATCGATGGGATCGAGAACCCAGACGCGTTCTGCGTCGCGACGGTCTTCGCCATATTCCTCTCCGATGACACCATCACCGGGGCGCTGCGCGAAGATAAGTTGGCGCATGGCGGCTTCGGCGGCGCGGTCTGCCACAGTTACCGGGGAGGCGTCGCTTTTACTGTCGATAGCCATACTGGTGCGGAAATGCGGACGTATGACAGCGCCGGCGGCATCCGCCAGGGCATGGGCAAGGGCAATGTCGCGGGGGTCTACCATCGACCTTGGATTGCACGAGGCCGAGGCGGCGCGCAACCGCGATCAGTGTATTTTGGGCCTGTGTCCGCCGGGAGGACTGGGCTAAAGAGAGAGCGTAAATTCAAACCTGAGGGGCCGCTCATGAAATTCTTTGTCGATACTGCCGAAATCTCCGAAATTGCTGCGCTGGCGGAAAGCGGCCTGCTGGATGGGGTGACGACCAATCCTTCGCTTATTGCCAAATCAGGCCGCAACTTTTTGGAAGTGGTGCGCGAGATTGCAGATCTGGTGCATGGGCCGGTGTCTGCGGAAGTGGTGGCGATGGATTGCGCCACGATGCTCAAAGAGGCCGAAGTGCTGCGCAAGCTGGCGCGCAATATCTGCATCAAGCTGCCGCTTACCATGGACGGGCTGAAGGCCTGTAAGGCGCTTTCCAGCGAAGGCGTGATGACCAATGTGACGCTGTGTTTTTCCGCCAATCAGGCGCTGCTGGCGGCAAAGGCCGGGGCCAGCTTTATTTCGCCGTTTATCGGCCGGCTCGATGATGTGAGCCAAGATGGGATGCAGCTGATTGAGGATATCCGCATCATCTATGACAATTATGATTTCAAGACTGAGATTCTCGCCGCCTCCATTCGCCATCCCGTGCATGTGCTGCAAGCCGCCAAGATAGGCGCCGATGTGGCGACCATGCCGCCGTCTGTTATCCGCGCGCTGGCCAGCCATCCGCTTACGGACAAAGGGCTGGCGGGCTTTGCTGCGGACTGGGCAAAGACCGGCCAGACCATCATTTGAGCGACGCCCGTCCGCTCGCCGCTGCTGTGAGGCAATGGGCAGAAGTGCTGGCCGATCAGCGCCGGCTCTCCCCGCATACGCTGCGGGCTTATGAGGACACGTTGGGGCGCTTTGAAGACTTTTTGAGGCACCATCTTGGCGGCACGGTTCTGACGGCGCATCTGGAGACCCTGCACGCGGCGGACGTGCGGGCTTATATGGCCAGTCGCCGCATTAAGGGCTTGAGCAATGCCAGTATGGCGCGCGAACTCTCGGCGCTGCGCACCTTCACCCGCTGGGCGCGTCAGCATCTGGGGCTGCAGATTGAAGCGCTGGCGGGGCTGAAATCGCCGAAGCTGGCCCGGCGGGTGCCGCGCCCGCTGGCCGCGCCTGATGCCCATGCGCTGCTGGATATTGTCGCCGATAGCTCACGCGCTGACTGGATGCGGTTGCGTGATACGGCCGTGCTGCTGCTGCTTTGGGGGGCGGGCTTGCGTATTTCGGAAGCGCTCTCGCTTACGGGCGCTGACTTGCCGCTGGGCGAGGTTTTGCGGATTACCGGCAAGCGCGCCAAGCTGCGTGAGGTGCCGCTGCTGCCGCTGGTGAGAGCGGCGGTGGAGGCCTATCTGGAGGCATGCCCCTTCAGCATGACCAAGGACGAACCCGTGTTTCGGGGCGTACGCGGCGGCTTGCTGGATGCTGGCATTATTCGCGCCGCAATGCGGGCGGCCCGGCCTGCGCTCGGCCTCCCCGCCAGCGCCACGCCGCATGCGCTGCGCCACAGCTTTGCCACGCATTTACTAGCCGCTGGCGCTGACCTGCGGGCCATTCAGGAACTGCTGGGCCATGCCTCGCTCTCCTCCACGCAAATTTATACAGCCGTGGATGCTGCGCAATTGCTGGACAGTTACAGGCACGCCCACCCGCGCGCCTGACCGCTAGACCTTACTGGCCTCAACAATCTCCGTAGCAGTCGCAAACCATGTATCATCGCGGGCGGCAAGCTCGGCAAACAGCGCGTCAATCGCGTCAATCCGATACGGCAGCGCGCTGATATAAGGCGTGAGATGCACGGGCAGCATACGGCCGCCGCTGGTCTGCGCTTCTGCGGCCAGCCAGTCACAGGCATCACGAAGCTGCTGGGCATAGCTGGCGGCGGATTGCTGGCAGGTGCCGATCACCTGACGATCTGAAAGCTCATGGTTGAGCGGCAGATTGATCAGGCTGCCCGCCGACGTGCTCATTTTATAGGGCAATTCATCATTCACCCAATCTAGGCAGGTTCGCACCTCGGCTTCCACCAGCAGGCGCGGTGTGTTGAAACTTTGGGACCGCGCGATGGAGAGCCAAGCGGTTGGCCGTGTGCCCGTGGCGGCTTCAAGGCCGTCCAAGCTGGCGGCGATCAGTGCGCGTTCGGCTTCTTCGGGCAGGCCGGTGGCGATGGTTCCGTTCATATCGGTGGAATGGGCGATGATCTCATGGCCGGCGGCGACAATCTCGGCCGTCATGTCTGGATAGCGTTCGGCCCAGCGGCTGTTCATCGCAAAGCTGGCGCGCACCCCGGCCTTGGCAAGCGCTTCGATAAGCCGGGGGACACCCAGCCGCGAGCCATAATCACGCGCGGTGTAATGCCGATAGTCGGGGAACGCCGTCTGCATATGGCCCGGCGCGCGGAACGGCGTATCGGACGGCGTGAGCGGGAAATATTCGCAAGAAATCACCACGGCCACCGCAACGCGCTTGCCGCCGGGCCACCCGACAGGCGGGCGGTCAAAGATATTCGACCACGGATAAAGATCATGGTCCATGCCGCGCCCTCGGCGGGGATATTCGAGATAGGCGGGATCAAGCGTCATGAGCGTTGTGCCTTGTAAGCATCGGATATATCGCCGGCCTTGGTGATCCAGGCGCGGCCATCGGCGGCGATGTGGCGGAGAACTTCCTCAAACGGCCCGATGCGGTGCGGTTGGCCGATGAGATATGAATGGAGCGGGATGCACATCACCGTGCCTGAAACCTCGCCCTCGCGCGCCAGCCGGTCAAATTGAGCGATCAGCGCGTCGGCATAGTCACGCGGGCTCATGTTATAGATGAAAAAGCCATAATGATCGTTCACTTCCAAGCTGTAAGGCATGGAAATCAGGCCGCCGGCTTTGGTGTTGAGGTCACCGGGTCGATCATCATGGTAAAGATCGCAGGTGTAATCCATGCCATATTCAGCCAGCAGCTCGATGGTGTTGACCGTGTGCGTGAGGGCAGGCGCCAGCCAGCCGCGGATACGCTGGCCGGTGGCGCGTTTCACGGTGGCGATGGAGTCTTCGATGATGGCGCGCTCTTGGGCTTCATCAAGGTCATAGAGGTAGCGGGTGTTGTAAATGCCGTGGCTGAAAAACTCCCAGCCGCGCTTCACGCCGTCTTCCACAACTTCGGGGATGTGATCGCACAGCGCCACCGACAGGCTGACTGTGCCGGGGAAGCCGTGCTTGCTCATCACCTCGGCCAGGCGCCAATGGCTCACCCGGTTAGCATGGTCTCTATGGCCATAGCCGACCACATCAGGATGCGGCTTGGTCCAGCTTTTGCGGCGCGGGTGTGGCGGCGGGTCCAGCTCATAATATTCGAGATTGGGGGCGACCCATACAGCGCAGGTTTTGCCATCGGGCCAGCGTAGCGGGCGGGTATCGGGCTGGGGCGAATATAGGCCGGGATCATCAATCATAGGCAAGACTTAGCCCAAGACCGGGTCATTTTGATAGTGAAAATACGCTCCTGCAGAGCAGATCCCGCCGCAACCTCTACCTGATTGCGGCGGCAATCGGCTTATTGCGCCTGCGGTGCTGCGTCGCTCGCATTTTCGGGCAGGCCACCCATTTCACTCACCAGATTCCGATAAGCATCGATATACGCCAGCACGACAACCTGTCCGATGTCGGTATTTTCATAGCCGCCGCCGCCGCCGCCGCCGAAGCCGCCAGCCCCAGCCAAGCCGGCACCAACGCCGAAGCCCAGATCGCTCTTTTTGGCAAAGCCTTCCACAACGCGCTCCATCTCGGTGGTGCGCGCATTGGTGAGCGAAAGCGTTACGTTCGCTTCCTTCTTCTTGATGCTCAGCGCGCCGCCAAGAGCACCGCCCAGACGCCCTCCCAGCATGCCGCCAGCAAGCGCGCCGAAGCCGCCGCCGCCAGAATTGCTGTTACGGGTCACCAGATCAGGCACGATGAAATAATCAGCCGCCTTCACCTGTGCGCGGCCGATGTTGCTGCCGCCCTGAAGCTCACCAGATTCAGCCAGCGCCCGCTCAATACCGCGCGAGTTCAAGCCTTTGCCGCGATCCACCAAGCCAAAACAGCCAGACTTCATCACAAGCGTCTTGATGATTGCTTCCGGCGAGCCGAGGCCGAGTTGCTGCCACCAATTGGTATCGGGCTCCACCACAGCGATGGTACCCAACTTCTTGGTGCAGCGCGGGATTTCCGCCGATTGCTTAACCTGCGCCTTGCGCCCGCCAGACTGCGCCATCGCCGGTACCGCCGTTAGAAGAACCGCCGCAGCAACGGTGGCGCTGATTGACTTCAACATGCATGATTCCTCAAAAAAAATAAGCTATACTAACCCGTCTTATTCATGACGCTTGTTGGATGAGCCCGAGATCAGGATTTCCCGGGTTGGCAGCCGGATTTTGATGCGGGTGCTGGTGGCGCCGTGGGTGCGCGATTATCTGGGCTTGCGGGTTGCGGTT
>Ga0209702_10002257_pt1 | contig 34410 bp, 35 predicted proteins | sample FRY01_FD_187210 | JGI IMG/M metagenome (GOLD analysis project Ga0209702, IMG submission 187210) | Freshwater microbial communities from Lake Fryxell liftoff mats and glacier meltwater in Antarctica - FRY-01 (SPAdes) (version 2) | ecosystem: Environmental > Aquatic > Freshwater > Ice > Glacier...
AGAAATTCCCCATTTACTTCCATCTCCAAAAAAGGCTTTTATTAGTTCTGCTTGATGATTAACGGCAAGTGTAATTTGCGTAAAACCTTGCACTACTAATTGCCTTACTATTACTTCTAAAATTGGGTAATCGCCAATGGGCATGAGTGGCTTTGGAAGTACAATGGTGTAAGGTCGCAATCTGCTTCCTTTTCCTCCTGCTAATATTACTGCGTGTTTAATCATGTTGATGGTTAAATATTATAAGTATCCGTTTTATAACGAGCTAAGTTAGCAGGTTGTGTAAACCATTCTATTGTTTCTTGCAAACCTTTTTTAAATCCATCTAGTCCTCCGTATTCAGGCTCCCAACCCATCAACTGTTTTGCTTTATCGTAACTAGCAAATAGCCTTTCTACTTCACTTTTTTCGGGCCTCAGACGTTCTTCATCCAATACAAATTCAACAGTTGCGCCCATTAATGATGCAATTAAATTAGCTGTATCTAAAATTGAAATTTCAAAACCACTTCCAATATTGGTAACTGTTCCATTTGTTGCATCACACTGCATTGCTTTTATAAATCCATTAGCAGTGTCTTCTACAAAAGAAAAATCTCTTGTTGGAGAGAGCGCTCCAAGTTTTATTAATTTTTTGCCAGATGCAATTTGCGAAATGATCGTTGGAATAACTGCTCTTGCAGATTGACGAGGACCGTAAGTATTAAAAGGCCTTAATACTGCAACAGGTGTATTAAAAGAACTGTAGAATGATAATGCAATTTGATCTGCTCCAATTTTGCTTGCAGAATAGGGCGATTGGCCCTGAAGGGGATGATCTTCTGTTATAGGAACAAATTTAGCTGTACCATATACTTCACTTGTTGATGTATGTACTACTTTTTTAATGCCCAATTCTTTGGCTGCTTGTACAATATTTAGAGTTCCTTTAATATTAGTATCAACATAAGTATCCGGTGAATGATAGGAGTAAGGTATTGCAATTAATGCGGCTAGGTGCAATACAATATCACAACCTTTCATGGCGGTCTTTACTCCATAAGGATCTCTGATATCACCTGTAAAAACCTCAAATTTCTCTTTAACTGCAGCATCACAATGATCTAACCAACCCCATGTGTTAAATGAGTTGTACAAAACAAAAGCTCTTACATCAAACCCTTGTTTAACTAACATTTCTGTAAGATGCGAGCCAATAAATCCGTCAGCACCTGTCACTAATATTTTCATGTAGTAATTATTTTTTTATCATTTTTTATTGAATCCCATGTAAAAAGTTCAAACATACAAACAATCCATACTATTATACATGGTATTGCTTTCATAAAGTATGGTTTTAAAAACTGATCTCTAAATGGTTTAGGAAAAATTTCGGTAGGCGATAAGCAGGTAAATACAAAAAGTAATATCATTAACCATTGGTGCCATTTTATTCGATCCTTACTAATATACCAAATGGCAGCACCAGCAACTGCTATTATATAGGTTGGAGATTCTACTCCAGGATTAAAAATTACTGTAAACAATAAGATAGCTCCTAAGTACAGTAAGCGAAAATTTGCATTGTTATACACTTGCTTTTTTAATAATACTAATAACATAGTAATAGTACCTGCAAGCATTATCCAAACTTGATCTATATTAATAAATTTAAACATTCCAATTACTCCAATTATACTCAATGATACCCTATCCGATTGTAATTGTAAACGGGTTACCCAACTTTGATAAAGAAATAGTAGCTGATCAAATGATACAATAAACAATGGCAAACAAAAAAACAGTAGTATCCATCCAATTGATCTTACGATAAACGAACCTCGTTTTTTATAACATATAAAAAATACCCCAGCAGTAAGCACATAAATTTTAAAGAAAAATCCAAAAATAAAAAATAAACTCGACCAAGTAGTTTTGCCTCTCTTTTGAAAAATAAATACAAGCATAATTAATGCGGTAACAGTGGAATTGGTTTGAACATTTTCTGCGGCAGTAATAAATTCAATTAAGCAGAACCAATAAATGAATAATTTTTTCTTGATATCAATTGGAAGTAAATGGATTGCTGTTAACAATGCAACAGTATGCGTTAGATTCCAAACTATAATACCCAACCAATCGGGCAGGTAATAAAACAATCCCATATATAGGGCAAAAAAGGGACTATAATTATACCCCGTATGGTATTCCGAAGGATACATCAGGTATAAATCAAAGTTCTTTTTCAGGTGTGCAAAAGCCGCTACAAAACTGTCGTAATTATCATAAGATTCTAAGAAAGCGATCTTTAAACTAATGAGTATGCAAGCAATCAAATAAACGCGTACTACTATTTTTTCGTTGTTGAAAAATGGCTTAGAAAAAAAACCTGCCTTAAGATTTATCATATAATACTGTTTAAACAAATAAATCAATTACTTATCAAAGATATCTTTTCTATAAGGTTATACAATAGCTGTTTCTGCTTTTTTGAAGAGTGATTTTGGGTAAGATTGAACAGGTAAAACCAATTTTTTCACACATTTCTTCAACTTCTTCTTTTGATACATGCAATAGTTTGTATTTATTTTTAACATCATTGTAGTTGGAGAATTTTAATCTTGCTACAAAAAATAGGAAGCTAATAAAATAACCATCGGCAAAACTATGCATACAAATACTCCATAAATCTTTCCATACTCCTTTTTCATTCTCTAAAATATCTGCCAAAATTATTTTTCCAGTAGGTTTTAATAACGATTTAAAATTCTGTAGCAGCGTTGATACCTCGTCCTTACTATTAAAATATTGAACAACACTAAAAATAATGATACAATCGAACAACTGGCCCTGTTCGGAAAGCTGCTTTAATTCATTAAAAGGGTTATTGGTATTAAGGTGAATAAAATGAAATTCAGGAAATGCACCCATTTTTTTATTCGCTTGTTGAATATAGGATTCCGAAATATCTACGCCATAATAACTACCAATTTTACCTTTTAATCCATCGGCTAAATTACCGGGACCACAACCATAATCGAGTAGTTTATCACTACCAGCAATTAGATTAAATTTCAATAATTTATTCGAAAAATAAAGGGTACTATTTTGCATAACTCGCATAAATAGCTTTGGATTGTTTGCCCAGTATGATTTCCAAGTTGCCATGTAAATTTGAATCAATTGTGCTTAAATATATTAACAATCGCGCACGTATGGATTATTCTTTGCAAAAATTGAATGGCCACCTATTGTTTTTTAAAAAATACCATGATAGACACACCAGATGGAAAACGGATACCCCATTTTAATAAGTAGTAGTCAATTTTGAAAATCATGGCTAACAGGCCATTGAAAAATCCATTTGTTCCTAAAATATCATGGTCGGATCGTGAAATGGGTTCTTTTTTACCTTTTATTTTTTCCATCAATTTAGTAACTATTCTAAACGCAGCAATTGGAATAAGTAGAATAGAATTAAAATATGTTTTATAAATGATGGAGCCTTGATGCTGATTAATAAGTGTGGTAAGCTGTTTTAGAGTATACCTTCTATAATGATGGTTTACCACATCATGCGGACCCCATAAAAACATATAAGCAGGTACAGTAATAGCAATATGCCCACCGGGCTTACAAACTCTTATCATTTCATCAATTGCTTTAGCATCGTCGGCTACATGTTCAATTACGTCGAAAGCACAAACTAGGTCGTATTGATTGTTTTCAAATGGAAGTTCCGTAATTGACCCTTGAATAATGGGTGTGCTTAAAAAACTTTGTGTAAACTGGTAACAATTTTCATCATATTCAACGGACATGACCTCGCCAAAATGAGCAAGCATATCAGAAGTTGTGCCAGTAGCCACACCAATATTTAAGGAAGAAATACGGGTGGGCTTATTTAATAAATGATTAATACGCTCATCAAGAATTTTTCTTCTTACAGTAAACCACCAGTTTTCCCGTTCTAATTGATAATATTCTTTAAAATAGGATTGTTCCATACAAGATGAATAAGTTCAATTGAACTATTTAAATTAGAATAACGAAACTAGTATAAAAACTACTTTGCTGTATAAAAAAACATTAAACCACCTATTTTTTTTACTTTTGCTGCTCTTAAAACAAATGATATGACCAAAGGCCCTGTTTCACAGTTTATTCAACACCATTATCGCCACTTTAACGCTGCTGCATTAGTTGATGCTGCCAAAGGTTATGAAACTCATTTACTGGAAGGAGGAAAAATGTTGGTGAGTTTAGCAGGTGCTATGAGTACCGCAGAGTTGGGTATTAGTTTGGCCGAAATGATTCGTCAGGATAAAGTAGCTATCATTAGTTGCACTGGCGCAAACTTAGAAGAAGATATTATGAACTTAGTGGCTCATAGTCATTATAAGCGTGTACCTAATTATAGAGAGTTAACGCCACAAGATGAGTGGGAGTTATTAGAGAATCATTATAATAGGGTAACAGATACTTGTATTCCGGAAGAAGAAGCTTTTAGAAGATTACAAAAACATATTTATAAAATTTGGAAAGACGCTGATACTGCTGGGGAAAGATATTTTCCACACGAGTACATGTACAAAATGTTGTTGAGTGGAGATTTAGTGCAGTATTATGAAATTGATCCAAAAAATAGTTGGATGTTGGCTGCTGCAGAAAAGAATTTGCCAATTGTTGTACCAGGATGGGAAGATAGTACCATGGGAAATATTTTTGCTTCTTACATTATTAAGAACGAATTAAAAGCAAGTACCATGAAGAGTGGTATTGAATATATGGTTTGGTTAACAGAATGGTACAGAGCTAATAGCAGTGGAAAGGGAGTTGGTTTTTTTCAAATAGGTGGAGGTATTGCTGGCGATTTTCCTATTTGTGTTGTACCGATGATGTACCAAGATTTAGAGTGGCATGATGTTCCTTTCTGGAGTTATTTCTGTCAGATAAGTGATTCAACTACATCATATGGATCCTATTCTGGTGCAGTTCCCAATGAAAAAATTACTTGGGGCAAATTAGATATTCATACGCCAAAGTTTATTGTTGAAAGTGATGCTACCATTGTGGTTCCGTTGATTTTTGCTTACTTGCTTGGGTGGTAGGTATTTTAGTTTATAGGGTTTATAGGTTTATAAAATTATATCATAAAAAAGGTTACTAAGTGTTGAACTCAGTAACCTTTTTACTTTATAAACAGTATAAACTTTATATACTATTTAAGCTAATATCTATCTACTATTAGGCATATTTAAAGGAATATCTCTCTTCAACATATTGTCTCTATTAGCAATATCCCATGCAGTGTAGTAAACTAATTTTGCTCTTTTCTCCATCAATTCAAAATTAATTTTCTCTACTGTATCGCTAGGTTGGTGATAGTCTGATTTTAACATTCCATCATAGAAAAATAAAATCGGCACACCTTTTTTAGCAAAATTATAATGATCGCTTCTGTAGTAAATTCTGTTTTTATCTTGCGGATCATCGTACTTATAATCCAAAGTTAATTTGGTATGTGCGTTGTTAGCAGCTTCGTTAATAATAGGTAAATCGCTGCTTAATTTATCGTGACCAATTACATAAATATAATTCAATGTATCAGCAGTTTTACGTTCTGTATCTACTCTACCAATCATATCAATATTTAAGTCAACCGAAGTTTTTTCCATTGAAAAAATTGGGTGTTCAGAATAATAGTTAGAACCTACTAGTCCTTTTTCTTCACCGCTCACCGTCATAAAAACCATTGTTCTTCTAGGTTTGATTCCTTTTTTTGCTGCGGCTGCAAAGGCTTCTGCCATCTGCATTACACCAACAGTTCCAGATCCGTCATCATCAGCACCATAATAAATTACATCACCTCTTTTACCTAAGTGATCATGGTGACCAGTAAGGAAAACGTATTCATCTTTTTTATCGGTACCAGGTATAATTCCTACAACATTACTACTTTGTAAATCAACTATATTTTTGATTACTGCTAATTTTACTTCAGAAACATATTTTCCTTTTTGTAAAGCTGCTAAGTTGCTAATGCTTTGTTTAGCAGTTCTTCCTATAAGTGCAGTAGCAACATTTTCAGAAATATTTGCCAAAGTAAAAGGGGCATTAGTTGATTTTGTAAAATATAGATTTCCTTTTAACGCAGTTGGAGTTTTGCGAGGAAAATTATTTGCTACAACAAAAATGCCGATAGCGCCTAATGTTCGTGCACTAAGCATTTTTGTAAGTTGAGCTGTAGGTCCTGGTCTTCCTGGAACTGCAGCAGGTGCTTTAAAACCTTCAGGTGCACCATCTAATACCATTACAATTTTTCCTTTAACATCTAAGCCTTCATAATCGTTCATTTTTGGTTCTGCATTTACAATCCCATATCCAGCAAAAACAATATCATTCACAGTCCAATCGCTCGAAAACAAGCCAACCATTGAAAATGAAAAGTCTTTGTCCCACTCAAAATTTTGGCCATTCACACGTAATTGCTTTGCAGAAATTTCATCCTCATATACAGGAAAATATTGTTGATAGCTATTACCATTACCCGGTAGCAATCCTATTTTTTTATAATGATCTTCAATAAATGCTGCTGCTTTTCTTTCTCCTGGCATTGCAGTTTCTCTACCTTCCATTTCTGGTCCTGCCAAAATGGTTAGTTTTTCTTTCATCGATTGAGCGGTGATAACTTTTGCATACTTAGATGCAGGTGATTCTTTTTGAGCAATTGCAAAACTGGTACTAAATAAAAGTACCAGTAACATTGTTTTTTTCATGTGCATTTTTTAAGGGTTTATTTACAAGCAATTTTTTCTACACGATTTGCGTGTCTACCTCCTTCAGAAGGAGTATTCATAAATAGTTCAATCATTTGTTGAGCCAAGGGTAATGCTACAAAACGAGCAGGAATACAAATTATATTCGCATTGTTGTGCATACGCGCAAGTTGTGCAACATCATTTTGCCAACAAAGTCCTGCACGAATTCCTTGGTGTTTATTGGCTGTAATAGCTACTCCGTTGGCACTTCCGCAAAGTAATATTCCAAACGCTGCTTCTCCAGTTTCTACTGACAAAGAAGTTGGGTGAGCAAAATCTGGATAATCCACCGAATCTGCTGAATAAGTTCCGAAATCTTTAATAGCAAATCCTTTTTCAGTTAACCATTTTGCAATGGCAGTTTTATATTCCAATCCTGCATGATCGCAACCTATTGCAATGGGTAAGGAGGCATCAAATACATAACTCATATCAGATGATTTTTAATTAATAATTCATAACTCTTAATTCTTAAGCCCACTCTTCATCTTCAGCTGCTTTATCTTTCTTATATACCCTTGCAGATACCAATATACTTAATTCATACAATAACCATAATGGAACGAATACTATTAATTGACTCATCCAATCGGGACTAGGAGTAATAAAAGCCGCAACCACTAATATTATTACAACAGCATATTTTCTGGTAGTGCGCAGGTATTTAGGCGTAATCAACCCAATTTTTGTAAGAATGAAGGCAAGAACAGGCAATTCAAAAGCCAACCCGCATCCCAGAATAATATTAGTAAGGTTATCTAAGTAATCAGCAAAAGTGGGCTTGGTAACAATCATATTTTCTGTACCTAATTGAAAACCAGCCAAGAAATTAAAAGTAAAAGGCCCTAATAAGAAATAGCCAAATGAAGCTCCACAAAAAAAGAAAAAGGAAACCCAGAAGATGACGAATCGAGTACTTTTAAGTTCTTTTTCTTTTAAAGCAGGTTTTACAAAACGCCAGAATTCCCAAAAAATAAAAGGAAAAGCAATAATAATACCACCTACAAAAGCCATAGTAATGCTACTTAAAAATTGACCACCAAAAGTGGTGCTCTGCATAGTTACTTGTACAGGAGGCATACAAAGAGCGTCTCCCAAATGAGCCCAACGACTAAAATCGCAAAGTGCTTTATAGCTTACAAAATCCTTATTAATCGGTCCAACTATAATATGATCAAATATCCAGTTTCTATATATAAAAATAAATATAGCTCCAACCAAAATGGCGAGCACAGATCGTATGATATGACTGCGTAATTCCTCCAGATGATCAATAAATGTCATCTCTTCTTTACCATCTCCTTTTAATCTATCGAATAATGCCATATTAAGTTACTGTGCTAAGGTGCGCAAAGTTAGGGGTATGAAAGGGAAGAATTAACGCAAAACCTTCAATTTAACCATTTCAATTCTAGTATCGCTTACTGTAAGAATATCGAATTTAAAATTATTGATTATAATGGTTTCTTTTTGTTTAGGAATAGTTTCGTGTTCGTTGATAATATAACCACTTAAGGTTTCTGAATCACTCACAGGTAAGTTGAGGTTAAATTTTTCATTGATATAATCTAACTCTAATCTCCCACTTAAAATAAATTCATCATCTGCCAATTGTTTTTCTACAAATTCTTCTTCGTCGTATTCATCGTGAATTTCTCCAAAAATTTCTTCTAAAACATCTTCCATTGTTACAATTCCTGCAGTTCCTCCAAATTCATCAACTACCCAAGCGATACTTTTTCTTTCTTTAGAAAATTTATTTATTAAATCTGTGGCGCTCATACTTTCAGGAACGGCAATGATAGGGTGCAGCATTGCTTTTACATTTGCTGGCTTATCAAATAAATCTAATTGATGAATATAACCGATGATATTATCGATATTATCTTCATAAACAAGTAGCTTACTTAATTTGGTATTTATAAATTCATTTTTGGCATCTTCTAGGCTGGCATTGAGTTCTAGCGCAACAATTTCTGTACGGGGAACAAGGCATTGTCTCACTTTTATAGTAGGTAAACTCAGCGCATTTTCAAATAATTCGGTATTTAATTCTTGGGTATCATCGTCTTGTTCTTTAGTTTGTTGAAAGAAATGCTCGAGGTCAACTTTTGTAAATACATCGTTTCGATTATTTACCCTAACATTAAAAACATATTTCAGTATCCACTGCGAAATGTTTACAAAAACATTGGATAACGGAAGAAAAATGTTATGAAAAAAATTAGCCAATGGTGCAAAAAAAGTGAGTAAAGCATCGTTCTTTGCTCTGAAAATAGCTTTCGGAATAAATTCTCCAATAACCAAAACCACCATGGTAGAAAGCAAAGTATCGAAAGCCAATTTTAGAAAAGCACTTTCTATTTTCAAAGGGTTCCAAATACCCATTTGTAATAACTTTCCAAAGAGCAAACCATAAATTACTAGAAAAAAATTAAGTCCAATTAGACAGGTTCCAATAAATCGTGCAGGAAATTCCATAAAGCGAGCTAGAATTGCACCGCTTTTTTTCCCTTGTTTTTTCTTTAATTCAATGGTGAGTCTGTTTGCAGTTACAAATGCAATTTCATATCCCGCAAAAAATCCGATAAAAAGCAATGTGCCTACTATACAAAGAATGGTATAGATATGTGTCATACCTCAAAGTTAAGGGATATATATAAACAAAGTACCCCGCAGAAACGGGGTACGATATAGATAAATTATTAATAGGAGAAAAATCGGCTGGTGTATCTTATTTAAAATCTACTGTACAATTTTGGCATTTCATATCAATTTTTAATCCTTTTCCACTACCATTTATTGCTGTAAATCTGTTTTCTATGCTTTCGCTTCCAGTAGCTCTTTCAGCAGAGCGTATTGCAGAACGAATTTCTCTAGCTAAATCATCATTTTTATCAGATGATTTTGGCTCTTCTTTTAGCGGTTGTTTTTCAAAATTTCCATACACATTGCTGTAAGGACCACTATAATTGACTGTATAATTTTGGATTGATTTTATTGGAAGTCGAATGTCGGCATATTTGTTATCAATTTTAACCATACTTAGGTTTGAGCCAACATTGCGTACCTTAATATCTGCATTTGTTCCATCAACTTCTAAAGAACCGTTTAACTTGCTAATTCTTAAATTGCCGTAATTTTTTCTACCTCTTAATTCCTGCACTTCTTCAATTTCGTATTCATCATTGGTGCTGCGGAAAATCATTTTCTTTATAGAAGCCATTTCTACAGTAGAATACTTAGTATCGATATCGGCATCATCAATATTTTTAGCACTTAATCTTCCATTAATGAATTCAATTTCGGCAAGTGCTACATTGTCTAATGAAACATTAGAATATTTTGAACGAAGGTTTAATTTATTGAAGTTTTCTGCATCTAAATTGCTATTGGTTAAATCGATAGTTGCATTTGTTATTGCTCCTGTTATTTGTACATCGGCATATTTACTTTCAATATCAATTTTACTTTGTGCAGGAATATAAATGGTAACAATTCTTTTGATATTATTTTTTGTACCAATATTATTACCATTGCCATTAAATACAGCAACACCATTAGAAGGAGTTGAACTCCAGCCGTAAGAGTTTCCATTTATTGTATAACTTCCACTACTAATGGTTCCTGATTTAATTTTTACTGAAGACCCTAGCATTTTTAATGAAACATTTAATTTTTCAAACCATTCTTCATCGGTTAATTTACCTTCTCCCTCATAGTAAACAGTTGTACTAACTTTTACTTTATTTTGTTCCCAAGTTTTAATAACAATTCCCCTAGATGAATTATCGATGTAAATTTCTGGCGATTTAGAAGTACTAATTTCCTGACTAACTTCTTTTGATTTTACATCATCTAAGTTCTTAAAATTATTTTCCTCATGAGTATAGTTTTGATTGCTAGAATAGCCAAATCCAACAGCTTCTTTAGGGTAAGGAGCCCTTGGAGCTCTATTTTTAGCGTTTATGGCATCGATTTCTGCAAGCGCTTTTGAATTGGCAGCAATTTGCATTTCAGCAGACCTAGAACTACTAACTCTTGGTGCTGATGGAAGTGCAGGATAGTTTTGTGCGAAAGTAGAAGTGAAGAAAGCAATTGCAAAAAGTATTGCTGCTGCTTTACCAAATAATTTTTTAGTGTTCATTTTATTTTTTTTAAATACTTAAGAAATAAGTGCGGATTGTATCTATTGGTCCGCGGGTTTGTTTAAATCGATTGTTGGTTTTGTTCATCTCCAGCTGCAGCTGCTTCAGAACAGTTAATTTTTGTTGATATAGATTAATGAGTTGATCGAGTAAATCATTATTTATTCCATGCTTTGCAATGGTTAATTTAATGTTCTTCTCTTCTTTCTCCATTAACTTAATCTGCGTATTAAAATCTTTAAAATATTCGGCACTTTCTGCATACATCGGCATAGTGCTGATTCTTGCTTTTTGAAGATTGATAACCTGAATAAAACTCGATTCGAAATCTTTGAGTGTATTTTTTTCTGATGCAAGCAATGCAGAATTATCAAAATTCGCTTTGGCTTTTCTTGTATTACTCGCTTTTGAACGTGCTACTTTAGTATTATTACTGGCTAATACCTTTGGTTCAATTGCTTTTTTAACATCTATAGTTGATGGTGCTGCTTTTTTTATAATTGGTGCATTTACACTTAAGTTATTTTGTTTGAGTGAAGTAGTTTTTGGTTGATTTAAAATATACCAACTACCTGCACCTGCCAATGCAATTACACAAGCCGCAACTGCCCAACGGAATATTTTTATTACCGGAACAGTTTTTTGTACTGGTTTAATTTTTTGTTCAATACTATTCCAAAGCAATGCAGACGGCTCATCGCTATCTAATTGCGCTTTGTTATTTTGAATATATTTTTTAAACTCATCCATGTACTGCTAAATATTTTGTAATGCGCTCTTTTAATAATTGTTTTGCTCTATGATACTGACTCTTACTTGTTGATTCACTTATATTCAACTCTTGTGCAATTGCTCTGTGCGAATAATCTTCTACAACATAAAGGTTAAACACTTGCTTACAACCTTCGGGTAATGCTTTTATTTCGTTGTGAATAATGACCATATCAACTGTTTTCCACCACTCTGTTTCTTCCTCTGGAATGTCTTCTAACATACTTTCATCTACATCCTTAACAACTATGTTTTTTTTAGTGTATTTTATACATTCGTTTACTACAATTCTTTTAACCCATCCCCCAAACTGATCTGATTCTTTTAGTTGATGTATTTTATTAAAAGCTATGATAAACGCATCCTGTAAAAGATCTTCAGCATCATTTTTGGTTGCCGCCATTCTGATGCAAATATTAAACATTGCCTTACTGTATTGCTGGTACAGCCAAGCCTGAGCAGCTGCATCTCCTTTGCAGGCCCTTTTTATAACAGCCGTTTGTATGGTAAGTGCCTGTTCCAATCAGTCTTCTTATATAAGAGTGAGGTTTGATAAAAAGGTTGGAAAAAAGACAATCTATTTCTAAAAATCAGCCAAAACAGGCTTATTCTGCATAATATCCTCAATTTTAAGCATTATATCAGGAGATAATAATGGCAGTACTTCTAGTGCCTTTAAGTTATCTATTAGCTGCTCTTTTTTAGTAGCCCCTAGTATTGCAGTAGTTACATGGGGATTTTTTATACACCAAGCTATACTTAATGAAGCCAAGGAAACACCCAATTCATTAGCCAGTGATTGTAATTTTTTTACTTTCTCAATTTTCTCTTCTACATATGTTTTTTCTTTTAACCAATCAAACCCCTCTACTGCTAACCTGCTTCCTGCAGGAATTCCATCATTGTATTTGCCAGTGAGCAAACCAGATGCTAAGGGACTCCAAATAGTAGTTCCCAAACCTACATTTTTAAATACTTGTAGGTAATCGTTTTCTATTTTATTTCTTTCAAATAAATTGTATTGAGGTTGTTCCATTGATGGCCCTATTAATCGGTACGACTGTGCCACTCTGTGAGCTTCCATTATTTCTACACCACTCCATTCGCTGGTACCCCAGTATAATATTTTTCCTTGTTGAATGAGCGTGTTCATGGTAAACACTACTTCTTCTATTGGAACTGATTTATCGGGGCGGTGACAATAAAATAAATCGAGGTAATCGGTTTGTAAACGTTGTAATGCTTCATTGCAAGCTTCTGTAAGGTGTTTGCGACTTAATCCTGTTTGATTGGGTTTATTGTTTGTGCCTCTCCAACCAAAAAATGCTTTTGATGAAAGCACATATGAACTGCGTTCCCAATTTTTTGCTTTTAAAACACGCCCCATCATTTTCTCACTTTCTCCTAATGCATAAACTTCTGCATTATCAAAAAAATTAATGCCATTTTCGTAAGCAACACCCATCAATTCATCTGCACTAGTATCATTAATTTGTTTATGAAATGTAACCCAACTTCCGAAGCTTAAAACACTTAGTTGAAGTCCTGTTTTGCCCATTGCTCTGTATTCCATGGTGAATTATAAATTATGAATTAAGAATTATGAATTAAAAGTTATGAATTATTATTTTATAGGACTCGCTGTACTATCTGGCAAGATAATATAACTCCCTGGTTGTAATTCGTTATAAGTAATCTGTGTTAATTCTTGATTAGAAAAAAAACCCTTTTTAGCAAATAATTTTTGACGTGGTTCTCGTTGAGAAATTGTAACAAATTTATCGGTATAAAACTTGCCTAATGTTTGGTCCCAGTACAACTCACTTGTAGTAAGGGTATCGCCATTTACCCTAATTATTACAACACTATCTCTCAAGAATATTTTCCTGTCTTGTTCCAAGTATCTACCATATTTAGCACTTAGTCTTGTTTCTACTTTAGCACTATCATTGTAAAACTCAACAAATAACGATTTTGGAAATTCCGATTTTAATGCACTGTCACCTTGGTACCTTAATAAAAGTGGAGCAGTTAATTTAGCTTTCATTTTTCCATCGGTGCTTAAATAGCTAACAATGTTTATGCCTTCTTCAATTCCAGGTCTTTTTTTGCCTAATTGTTTTACTTCATTCACATCATTTTCGCAACCAATCATAAAAAAGCAGCCCATAAAAAAGGCTGCAATCCATTTATTTGTATGATTGAAAATTTTAATCATATTTACGTTTAATAAACCAAGTGTCGTTCAAACTAAATCCAAAAGTAAATTGAAAAAAAGATTCAGTAATATTATTTACACTAGAACCTCTTTTGCCAAATTGAAATGCAGTTTGAAGAACAGTATATTGAGTTTCATAAGCTCTCCATTTACGTATAGGGAAACCAGCACCAAATGAAGCACTCATTGTTTTTAATCCATTTCCATCCGCATTAATGTAATCTTTACCAAAATTAACCCCGAATCTGTAATTCACATTATTCAGATAATTGCGGGTTGCCTGAGGGTTAGGACTAATTTGTCCGCCTATTTTTAACAACCAACTATTGCTTAAAGCTTTATCGGGTTTATCATAATAACGATAATTTTGCCATTGTGTAGTGGTAAATTCAACACCCAAAGACCATAATTCGAAAAGCCCTCTTGCATTACTTATTGTTTTGTGCAATACTATTCCAGCTTCATAAGTTGCGGGCATTGTTAAAGTACCTTTAATGTTTGCCTGTTTATAAATACTATCAATTGGTACTAAACTTCCAATAGCTGAGGTTGAAAATGTTTCAACTTCCTGCGTTTGATTGGCATTATAATTTTGTTTGAGGTTGGCTGTCCCACCAAAACGCAATAAATAATTTTGTGTTGATTTTGTTATCTTATTCTCAACTTTAAGTACAGAAAATTCGTATTGAACGCCTAAATGTAAAAAAACACCTCCAATAGTTGTTTTTGATAATGAGTTTGAACTATTATAGGCAACAGTGTCGTTCAAAAAAATCTTTTTAGTACTAAGGTCTTTTTTACCAAATCGGTAACCAGTATTAAAGCCAACATGTAAATTTTTCCATTTTTTACCAATTCCAATAAAAGCCTCATTTAAACCTCCATTTCCTTCATAATTTGTTCCAATACTGTCACCAGCTCTTCTTTCTCTTGAAGAAATATTATAATCGATAGTGCTAATGGGTTTTAAACCAAAAGCCATTCCTAAGCCTTTTGCCTTGTTCAATGGAAAACCAACAGTTAGGTATGCAGGAATAAAATATATAGAGCTAAATGAACCTGAAGGGTTGTTACTTTTTAAATTTCTGGAATCTATTGTTAATGCTACATCATAGGAGATCATATAAAATGAACCATATGTTGCTGGATTATTAAAATTTACAGATTGCCCTACATTATTGCTTAATCCGTCGGAATAAGCGGCCTGAATACCCCCCATGCCTCTATTAATGATATGGTTAGCCCCTGCTAAGTTTCCAATTCCATATCTAGAAAATGGGGAGTTAACTTGTGCAGTTGAACTAAAAACGATGACGATTAAACCAACTACAAAAGCCAGCCTACCTGTTGTTGTACTCACTAATTGCATATAAGCCTTTAAAAATTAGGTTTTGGTCGGCAAATATCTTGTTTTTTAAGTGAGGTACAAAAAAAGCCATGTCTCCACCGGTTAATAGCACGTTAAAGTTGCTGTATTTGAACGAGTAAGCGTCAATTATTCCATCAATTTCTTTGGCCATCCCCAAAATAACCCCACTTAGCAAGTTGGTTTTGGTATCATAGCCGATTAACGGGAAGTTGTTTTCAGGCTTTACAATGGGCAAAAGTGCGGTGAATTCGTTCATCGATCTAAAACGCATATTCATGCCTGGAGAGATACTACCCCCTAAAAATTCATGTTTATTATTGATGAAATTATAGGTAATACAAGAACCCAGCGCTATTACCAAATTATGCTGCTTTGGAAACAAATGAACCGATGCCGAAACCAATGCCAATCTATCTGCACCAATGGTTTCGGGCTTTCCTACAGGCGTTGTGATTGGTAATTTGCTAGAATAAGATAGTTTATGAAAACGAGTTTTGGAGCTCAATAAATCCTCCATTTCTGGGGGATGTATAATAACCGACGATAAAATGCTCTTTGTAGGCTGATATTCATCGATTAATTGCTCAATCGTATTTGTGCTAGCGTCTTGTAAAACAATTTCTTTAATAAATTCAGGCCCATTAAAAATGGCTGCTTTTAGTCGTGTATTTCCAAAATCAAAACAAATGGTTATTTCCATAATTGTGCTTAATAATCAAAGTTAATAGCATTTTGAACTAGTTAATGTTACCTATAAATTAAAGATTCGCAAAAAATCATATTGAAGCAAAGTTTTCGGTTCTTTGGGGTACAATTTTGTAAAATGTTTATTTCCGGTTTCACCATTATCAAGAATGCTATTATTAATGATTATCCGATTGTTGAAGCTGTGAAATCTATTTTACCAGTAGTAGATGAAATGATTATTTTGGTTGGCGATTGTTCAGATGATACATTGGCTTTAATGGAATCGATTGGAGATCCTAAAATAAAAATACACCATTCAGTATGGAATGCAGCCTTAAGATCTGGAGGATCGGCTTTGGCAGATGAAACTAATAAAGCATTTCAACTAATTAATCCTGCAAGCGATTGGGCATTTTATATTCAGGGCGATGAAGTTGTTCATGAGCAATACCACGATGCAATTAAGGAAGCATGTGTTCAATATAAATCAGATAAAAGAGTTGAAGGATTACTATTTAAGTATTTGCATTTTTATGGTACTTATGATTATGTAGGCGACAGTAGAAAATGGTATAGTCATGAAGTTCGCATTATTAGAAATGATAAAACTATCAGCGCTTATAAAGATGCGCAAGGTTTTAGAAGGGGAGAGCACAAGCTGAACGTTAAAGCAATTGATGCTTATATATATCATTATGGTTGGGTAAAAGATCCAACTCAAATGATGAAAAAACGAAAACATGTAAGTAAACTTTGGGATGAAGATGAAGCCCTTACTGATTTTTTAGCCAGCCCAGATTACTACGATTTTAATCAGTTCGATTCATTAGAGAAATTTATGGGCACACATCCTGCAGTTATGCAAAAGCGTATTGACCAAAAACATTGGCATATTGAGTTGGATACAACTAAAAAACATTTTTCTTTAAAAGATAAGTTGTTGTATCAATTCGAAAAGTTGACTGGCATAAGATTATTTGATTTTCGCAATTATAAATTGCGCTCATAATTGGGGGAGCTAAATAGTTTCCAGCAAAAGACTATTGGCCAAACATGTAAGAATACGCCATACTGATAGTTGAGCGTGCATTCCACCAAACAGCTAGCTGCAATGGCTATAGTCCAGGTAATTAAGAATATATTTTTTTGTTTCCAGCCTATATAAGCCGGATAAAAAAGCCAGATTGTAAACAGGATTGTTCCCCACCAACCAGCTCCAATCCACCAAAATAACCATTGATTAAATGGCCAACCAAATTGTGTAGATGAGCCATTGTATTGTTCCGAAAAGTTGGTTTGTAAAGTAGATGGAATAGCCGCCCATCCAATTGATTCAATTTTTTTCTGGTTAATCATTTTCCATGAAACATTATTAATAGCTCGCCTTACTCCATCCGAATAACTACTATCATACTGTTGACTATTGTATTGTTGCCAGTCGAAAATAGTGTATGCTATTTTTTGTTTGGCAGTGGGGATGCTAAAAACCAACATCAAAACAACTGAAATTCCTCCTAACGTTTTCCAAATCAACTGTTTTTTATTAGGAGTTGAAATAATTATAAATGAATTTAGTAAATAACCTATAACGATAATAAAAGCCATTATCCATGCAGTTCTTACTGCTAAAAATAAAATACTTGTTGCCAAAATAAGGAATACAATTTTGTTAGTTTTTGTTTTAATATTTAGCGTTAATGATAGCAATAATGCACTGCATAAAAAGATACCAAACCTCAGGTGATCATTGTCCATAAAAACGGGTAACGACTTTCCGCTTCCATATCCAATAATTGCTTCTTTTGAGTAAAGTAAAAACCAACCAATCGGAAATAGCAATGCAATCAAAGCGGTGACAATCCAAATTGGAATTATTTTTTTGACCAATAGTATTTTATCAAAATACGTTGCAGCTAATGCTGCAACCGGGTATGCGCAAAATGTAAGAAGTAGTTGATAATTTTTTTCATTGCTAGGGTCTTGCCACGTGCCCATAAAAAAAAGCAATAAAGGAGCAAAGCACCAAATTAACAAGTTGTTTTTTAAAATTAATTTCCCCCATTCATTCGGGTTTAGTAAAAAGAAAATAACCCAAAGCCCTGTGGAAATAGATAGTAATGCCCTACTCCATAATAAGCCTGCTAATAACAAGATCATTAATGCTACAACAATATATTTTCGGTTTACCTTCATTTAGATGGCATAAATTTACATTTACCCGATTGTATATGTGGGATCAATTATTAACAGACATTATTAAGGGCGATCATAAATCGCTGGCAAGGGCTATTTCATTGGTAGAAAATGAAGTAGCAGGGTATGAAACATTTTTACAACAACTTAAAGTTGGTAAAGCAACAGTAACAGGTATTACTGGTCCGCCAGGTGCCGGTAAAAGCACTATTGTCGATGCATTAATTGGGCAGTGGACAAAAAACGGCAAAAAAGTTGCCGTGCTTTGTGTAGACCCATCATCTCCATTCAATTTAGGTGCATTATTGGGCGATAGAATTCGGATGAGTGAGTGGTACAATCACCCCAACGTATATATTCGTTCATTGGCAACAAGAGGTTCCTTAGGTGGACTTCACCCATCAATCATAGAAATTACTGCGTTATTGCAAGCTGCACCATTCGATCATATAATTGTTGAAACCGTTGGAGTTGGTCAATCTGAAGTAGAGATTGCAGGTTTAGCAGATATCACAGTAGTAGTTGTAGTACCTGAAGCAGGAGATGAAGTGCAAACTATGAAGGCAGGCCTGATGGAGATTGCCGATATTTTTGTAGTAAATAAAAGTGATCGTCCGGATGCAGATGCGTTTGTAAGAAACTTACGGTTAATGCTTGCTCCGGCATTTAATAGTGAAAAGAAAGTAACTGTGCTTAAAACAGTGGCTTCTACAAAGCAGGGTATAGAAGAATTGGCAAATGCAATTGATGAAAACACTAAAATAGTTTCTGACTCTTATCGAAAACAGTGGTTAATGACCGAAAGAGTATATCAATTAATACAGCGCCATAAAATGAAAAATATTGATAAGGCTTTCATTAAAAAAGAATTAGCAAATTCCTTAGGTCAACAAGGGTTTAACTTATTTACATTTACGCAACAGTTTCTGAAAGAGTAACCATTTAAATAGGTAATTAAACGATGAAGGAACCAGTTGTTGATATCTCCGTAGTAATTGCAACTTTTAATGGCGAAAAGTATTTGAGGCCCCAGATAGACAGTATTCTAGCTCAATCACATGCTCCTAAAGAGATTATAGTTGTTGACGACTGTTCTGGAGATAATACTTTGGATATATTAAGGGAGTATGCTTCTTTAGACCATCGATTCAAAATAATTCAGAATGAAACCAATCTAGGGTACATTAGAAATTTTGAAAAGGGCATGCAAATAGCAAGTTGTGCATTAGTTGCGTTAAGTGATCAAGATGATATATGGTTACCCGATAAACTAAAGACTCTATATAGCCAAATTGGCAACCATTTGCTTGTATACAGCGATTCAGAATTAGTAGATGCTGCTGGCAATATGCTGAATAAAAAAATGTCTCATTTAAAAAATCAAATCGCTTATTCTAGCTGTTTGATGTATACCATTGGAGCGTGGGCGCCTGGTCATTCGATGTTGATGAAACGAGAACTGATTGAGAAATGCCTTCCTTTTCCTTTACAGGTAACACACGATTTCTGGCTAGGCTTTGTTGCAACTTGTTATAGTAAAATTCAATATGTTAATGAGCCATTGGTTTATTACAGGCAACATAGCGAAAATGCAATAGGCGCTAATACCAATCAGTCCCCCAAAATAAAATATACCCGTTCCGAAAAATTGAAAAAAATACGGGAAAGGATGAAGTTGTTGTACGAAAAGTGTCCTGCAGAAAATGTAAGTGAAAAACAAGTTCTTAAAGAAATCTTTGAAAGTTATCAAAGTTTTTCTTTAAGAAATAATTGGAAACGGATGACTATTTTTTTTCGTTATAGAAACCTCATTTTGGCGTATAAAAAAAAATCGGCATTGATGAAAATTCTTTTTAGTCTAAAACTTTTTTTTAAGATAGACTAGCGGTTGATTATACTAATAAAGGCACTTATAATAAATTTAAAATTATTTTTTATTCTGGTAGTAAAAGGTATTGGTCTTTGTTCAAGAGGTCCATCAAATTTTTCACCTCTTCTTAAATAATATTTTGAAGCAGTACTAGAGGTAATTCCCCACTTAGCAATAAAAGTGTAATAACCCTTGTTCCGCTTTACCCTTTTAACGGAGATGGAACCAAAGTGGTAAACCCTGCTTTTTTCAATTCCCTTGAAAAGACGTACACCAATTTGCCAAAGTTTCATAGAAAAGTCTGGATCTGAATACATTCCGGGACTAAATTCTATACTGTAGCCGCCAACCATATCCCAAATATCTTTATGAACAATATTGGGAGGCCAAGTGGCACCATTCCAGTCTTGCATAGGAAAGCTGTTGAATTCTTTTAATAAATTACTTTCATTAAAATCTAGAGGGCTTGTTCCGAAATTTTTTTCAATAGAACAATTACTTTGTTTATTAATTTCAATTGAAGTGGCAGAGAAGAAAAAATATTTATGACCTAATTGTTGTATTTCTTTTAAAAGTGGTAAATCCCAATCAGGACAAACATACATATCATCATTAATGTATAATAAATAATTGGTGGAGGACATAGTTCTACAACTATTGAGAGCATAACAAACACCAATATTTTCTGCACTATGAGAATAACTAATGTCGGCTTGTGATTTAACCCAATCTAATGTTCCATCAATCCCTTCATTAATATGAACAATAATCTCATGTTTGTAAGCAGAGTTTTTCCTAATACTATCAATGCAGAGTTTAAGAAAAGGTAAATTATTCCAGCTAGGTATCATGATGGAGAATACTGATTCTAAATTTGCCTTCTCCTGATGTTTAACTATATTTACATTTACCATTTCCCTTCAATTATATTTTATTATTTCTTTCATTCCCCATAATTAAAGTTGAAGGCGAATTATTTTTTTTATCAACTTCGTAATGTGCGTATTTCTTTTTTGCTCTTAATGTTGATTTTTCAAGAATGCCCAGCCAGTATAGCAAATAGATGATTGGTGTTATTGGAAAACGCAAGAGATCATAATAATATCGTTCTCTTGTGTAAGCAAGTTTTACCATTTTCTCCAAAAAAAAATCGGAATGTTTTTTAGCTATATAACGGTGAATTTCTACAAACCTTTTATTGTTGTTGAAGCCAGATACCATTGAATTATTTAAAATTCGATAATAAAATAACTTTTCTTTTATAAAGTGAAAACGAAACCCGTTTTTAGATGCATTGATCCAAAAATCCCAATCTTCAAATCCAAAATAAGGCATTGCTTCATCATACCCATTGTTTTGGGTCCATACATCTTTTCTATATATTGCACAAGCATCTGCGCAGTTTCCCGTAACAATTCCTAAATCGTTGAATGGACGAACTTTATACTGTCGTTTTTTAATTGAAGTGTCACCAAAGAATATAGGAGATGCATAAACTATATCATATTGATTGCTTTCTAAAAATGGAATAGCTTTATTGATATATTCGGGATTTATTTTATTATCGGCATCTAAAGGGAGAATGTACTTGCCAACTGCGAGGCTAACTCCCGCATTACGAGCTTTTCCTGGTCCGCCATTTTTTTGTTGAATAATATTATAATTCATTTTTTTAAGACTATCTATTTTTTGAAGTGTTTCTAAATCTGTAGAACCATCATCAACTATAATAATCTCAAAAGAGTAATTGATTTTATTGTGATCAATACTATCTAAAGTTTCTTGGATATATTGTCCATGATTATATAAGGGAATAACAATACTTACTATTATTGGCTGGTTGATCATTTTAGTTACCAATTGGCTGTAAAGTTATTAACTAAGGTAAGCTATTATGTTTAATTTAACCAATAATCGAAACATGAAGCGGCTATGTTGTACCTTTATAAGCATAAAAAATTGTATTAAATAATTGAATCTATGGCGTCTCGTTTTAAAAAAATGGTCAAAGCTTTTGGGTTAACTGATGCAATCAAATTATACGTAAGGGTTAAATTAAAACCATATGGTGTATTGTATGCATCAAAATACAAAGGGCCTTTTTACTTACGTCCAAATACTACTGACTATTTTACTTTTGATCAAGTATTTTTAAGAGACCAATACAATATTCATTTTCCTTTTGACCCAAAAAATATAATTGATGCAGGAGCAAATATTGGATTAGCATCGGTATATTTTTCGCATAGATATCCCAATAGTTCTATTATAGCTATTGAACCAAGTAGTGAAAATTTTAAAGTTTTATCTCAAAATATTGCCCCATATTCCAATGTAAAGACTTACTTTAAAGGATTGTGGAACAAAGATGTGCACTTAGCAATTACCAATTCTGATGGTGAAAATAACTCATTTATGGTTGCAGAAACCACCGCTGAGAATCCTAATTCAATTCCCGCTATTTGCATTCCAACTATAATGGGGGAACAATCTTGGGACAGAATTGATTTATTAAAAATAGATATTGAAGGATCTGAGAAAGAAGTTTTTGAGAGTAATTATGAAACCTGGCTCCCTAAAACTAGGGCAGTGGTTATTGAATTACATGATAATATGAAAAGAGGGACTTCTAAATCGGTATTCAAAGCAATTAGTCAGTATAATTTTTCATTTGACATGCAGGATGAAAACCTAATTTTTATTAATCTTGATTAATAGCTTTTTCATTCTTCCACCATTTATATCCAATAAAAGCTACTATGGCAAATGGAGTAAATGCTAGATATATAATAGCTGAATTGAGCGCAGCGGCAGGGCCTTCCCCTAATTGAGAAGCAGTTTTTGTACAAATTGAACATTGCGCTAAAATAGGGTTACTCAACCCAACGAATAATAATATCAACCCCAATAAATATATTTTCTTAGTCATTTCTATTGCCGATTCTATGTAAAGATATAACTGAAAATCAGCTATTATGTTTAATTTAACCAAAAATTAGCGCATGGAGCAGCGAAGGTCTTTCATTAAAAAAGTAGGCGCACTTTCTGGAGTATTTGCCGGATATGGGTTCTTTAATGCACTAAATGCACAATCTTTTGCAGAAGCGGCCAATAAAATTCAACATTTATCTCCCTTAGAAGCCGCAGCCGATGAGGATTATTGGCAAATAATTCAGCAGGCATATACTGTGAACTCTAATATCATCAACCTAAATAATGGAGGTGTTAGTCCATCCCCAAGGGTTGTTCAGGAAGCGGTAGAACGTTACAATAGTTTATCTAATCAGGCTCCATCCTATTATATGTGGCGCATTTTAGACCAAGGAAGAGAACCACTAAGGGCTAAGTTGGCTTTATTGGGAGGATGTTCTGCGGAGGAAGTTGCCATCAATAGAAATGCTACAGAAGCATTGAATACAGTTATTTACGGATTGAATTTTAATAAGGGGGATGAAATTATTGGCACAAAGCAAGATTACCCGAATATGATTCATGCATGGAGGCAACGTGAGTTGAGAGATGGAATAGTTTACAAACAAATTAGCTTCGATTTCCCGATTGAAGATGATGATGCAATTGTAAGTGGTTTTGAAAATGCAATTACGGCTAAAACTAAATTGTTGCATGTTACACATATTGTAAACTGGGTGGGACAAATATTGCCAGTAAAAAAAATATGTGAAATGGCGCGCCGAAAAGGAATTGAAGTAATTGTAGATGGTGCTCATTCATTTGGATTACTCGATTTTAATATACCCGATTTGGGATGCGATTATTTTGGAACAAGCTTGCACAAGTTTTTAAGTGCTCCAATAGGTTCTGGAATGTTATGGATTAAAAAAGAAAAGATAGAAAAAGTATGGCCACTTATTTGTGCCGAAAAACCCAATAGTACAGATATTAGAAAGTTCGAAAACCTTGGTACGAGAAGCTTTCCGATAGAGCAGGGTATTGGAGAAGCCATAGCATTTCATACAGCAATTGGTAGTAAAAGAAAAGAAGAAAGAATTAGGTATTTAAAAAATTACTGGATTAATAAAGTAAAAGATGTGCCTGGAATACGGATTCATACTTCTTTAAAAGATCAATATTCTTGTGCAATTGGTGGAGTAACCATTGATGGATTAACGCCAACGGAGTTAGATCAAAAATTATTTACTACTTATAAAATACATACTGTTGGAATAGTTTGGGAAAATATTCGATGCGTAAGAATCACGCCACATGTATATACTAGATTGGCAGATTTGGATGTATTGGTAGGAGCATTAAGTACAATTGCAAGAGCTACTTACAAAGTAACTCCTGTAATAAAATGAAAGGATCAGTAATAAAATTTTTACAACTGATCCTTCTAAATTTTTACGAAGCTTTTACTTCTGGTGTTGTTTCTGTTTTCTTCACAGCTTTAACTTCTGGTGCTGCCTCTGTTGGTGTTTCTGTCTTCTTTGCTCCTTTTGTTGCCTTTGCTGGATTTGCTGGTCTAGAATTACCAAATGAACCCTGAAATCTTTTTCCTTTAGCTGTTTTTTTGTCGCCTCTGCCCATAATAGTTTTTTGTAATAATGATGATTAAAGTGCAAAAATAGAAAAACCCCGCCAAAGCGGGGTTCAATTCTTTTGTTAGATGGAATTAGAGCTTACCGCTTAATTCTTTACCAGCTTTAAATTTAGCAACTTTCTTTGCTTTAATTTTGATTGTTTCGCCAGTTTGAGGGTTACGACCAGTTCTTGCAGCACGTTTAGATACAGAGAATGTACCGAAACCTACTAAAGTTACTTTATCTCCTTTTTTCAATGCCTTTGTTACTGCATCAATAAAAGCATCTAAAGTAGAGTTTGCTTGTGTTTTGGTTATACCAGCATCATCTGCTAGTACCGCGATTAATTCAGCTTTGTTCATAGATGTGTTTTTAATGTTTTTGTTAACTGTAACAAATTTATTCTCTTTTAATTAAGAACAAAATATTTTTTGATTTATTTTAAATATTTTATTTACCGTAAAACCCCTATAAATAAAGGGATAGAGAAGATTTTGTATTTTAGTTTAACTTATATTGGAGCTTCGATAAACGCTGAAAGTCAATGACAGCAAGTGTTTCAAGAATAAATAGCTGAAAATCAATACCCGCAAGGGTTTCAGGGTAATATAAGAAAGATTTTTAATTACCAACTACTATTTTTAAAACTATCCACACTCAATGCACAAGTTGCATTATAGACCTAAAAGCTATTATTTGGGTGCCCCAGCGCTTCATAGTGTCTTCTCTCAATGCAGGTGCAAATTGATTTATATAAAGTTCATAGTCTTCCTTAGATGCTGCATGGTACTGAACTGCATAGGTTGGTCCGTCTTCTTCATCAGTCTCTAATAAGCGAACAAATACTTGTTTGGTAAAACATCCTGTATCCATAACAGCAGGAATATGTTCATTTTTCATCCAGTGAAGCCAATCTGTATGAATAGAGTGAGCAACTTTGGTGGTTACGTTGTATATAAGCATATGGTTATTAGGCATTGGTCATTAGGCATTGGTCAATAACCTGAGTTGTCACCCTGCTTGCCCCGCTTATTGCGGGGAGTCTGTCGAAGGGTCTAAGGGCGGCATTAAGGCATTTATTAAATAGTTAACTCTGCAAATATCGGACAATGATCGCTGTGTTTAATATCAGGAAAAATAGATGCTGCTTTTAAATTCGGTAAAAGATTTTTACTAATACAAATATAATCAATGCGCCAACCTTTATTTTGCAATCTAACAGAAGGAAAACGTTGGCTCCACCAGCTATATCCACCTGTAGTTTCTGGGTTTAAATGCCGATAGGTGTCAACCCATCCATTCGCTAAAAAATTGGTCATCCATTCTCGTTCTTCCGGTAAAAATCCAGATGATTTTTTATTGCCTTTAGGGTCATGAATATCAATGGCTTCGTGTGCAATGTTATAATCACCTACAACAATTAATTGCTTCCTTGTTTTTTTAAGTGTTTCTAAATATCCATTAAATTCTTTAAGCCATTGGTATTTATAGGCCTGCCTTTCATCTCCACTAGTACCCGAAGGGTAATATGCATTGATGATGCTTATTTTTCCAAAATCGGCCCTTATTAACCTTCCTTCAAAATCGCTTTGATCAATTCCATTCCCAAAAAAAACTTTATCTGGTTCTATGTTAGATAAAATAACTACACCGCTGTATCCTTTTTTTTGTGCAGAAAACCAATAGCTATAATATCCTACTTTTTCAAAATGAGCATGATCAATATCATCTTTGGTTGCTTTGCATTCTTGCAGGCAAATAATATCGGCGGGGTTAGTTGCCAACCAATCTATAAAACCTTTTTTAATGGCAGCACGAATGCCGTTTACGTTGTAAGAAATTATGCGCATCTCGTTTATTGTAAATAGGAATTAAAACCAATCATTAACAAAGCATTTAATAAACTGTTCGAAATTGATTCATCTAAAATAACGAATCTTTCTAAAGCTTTATCTCCATTGGCAACACAAACTAATTGATCTTCTAAATAAAATTCTTTCAAATACCTTTCACCGCTAATGCAAATTTTAAATGATTGATTCCATATTTTTCCTTTAATTACATAATCTTGTGCCAATGACAATGTTCTACCACTAGAATCAATGGTAAAGTTTAATTTATTATCAACTCCATTGGTTATCTGTTGTGTAAATATTTTTTTACTTGTATCAATTACAGCATTTTCTATACTAAAACGAGCAACGGTATCCTTATTAAGTGTAAGTGTATTAAAACTGCCTTTGATGATTTTTACTTTTTGATTTCCTATAAAATCAAAATCTAGGTAGGCAATAATCGACATTAGGTAGTTATTGTCTAGAACCACATCTCTGGCGTCCTGTATTAAAATCAACTTGTTATCATTATCAGCGGTCACCTCTTTTTTTATTGCAGTTAATACCGAATCTGGTAAAGCTGTTTTATTTTTTCCGGTTAAAATAATATTTTGGTATAATTGCTCGCCCCATCTTATTATTTGTTGTTGGTTGTTGTAACTAAACTTGCTAATATTATTTTTTGAAGTCACTTGAACTCGGGGCTTATCAATTAATTTATCTAAAATAAAATTGTCTCTTATAAATACCCTTGCAGCTTTCACTTCAATTTGAGCATCGGTTTTGGTGGAGTCTAATAATATAGCCATAGATTTTTTTAGCACTTCAGTAAAACCTTTTGAAGAAAAAGGTAAATTATGTGCAACAATACCCATGCCGTTGGTAATGCCAACTTTAATAAAAATATCTATTGCCGAATTAAAAATGGGTGCTTCTTTTGCTCTCTTAATATTTACTAATAAGCGCAGAACAGATTTTACTTCTTTTACAAATAGTGTATCAAGAATATCTAAATCAAATTGTCTAATATATTCTGCAGTGGTGTATTCAATTAAATCGATATTTAGTTGAGGTTCATTTATAATGATGTTTGTTACATTTTCTGATTGATTATTATTACTTTTCTTTTTAAATGCAATAAGGGTATTTTTTTCTAACTTAAGTCCAAGTTTTTTAAGTAATAAACTATCAATATCTTTTGTAAATTCTTTTTGCACTATTTCACTATTCCAATAGTTCATCATTGGTCCGTTTAGTGAAATACATCTAAATTCGCCAGGATAAATTACTTTCTGGGCGTTTAGAATAAGGCAGTGGCCGATAAAAAGAAAACAGCACAGTAGTTTATTCATTATAAAATAGTAGTTTAGGTATTTAAGTCTAAAATAAGCATCTTTCATGAAGCAACGAATCATTCCCCCGTTTAAATCTGTTTATTTAGAAGGCCCAAAGCCTAGAATGAGTGAATTAGGATTTGCATGGGGAGTTTTTAAACAATTCATTAAAGCGGTTCGTTTTTTACATTTTATTGGTCCCAGTGTTACCGTTTTTGGTAGTGCAAGATTTAAAGAAGATCATCCAGATTATATTGCTGCCATAGCGATAGGCAAGGGCATTGCCGAGTTGGGCTTTACTACTATTACTGGAGGTGGCCCGGGTATAATGGAAGCTGCTAATAGAGGCGCTTTTGAAAATGGAGGTCAATCTGTTGGGGTGAATATTAAATTGCCCTTTGAGCAACATGTAAATCCTTATGTACACAAATCTGTTACGCTGAATTATTTTTTTATAAGAAAAGTAATGCTGGTAAAATATTCTTATGCATTTATTATTATGCCAGGAGGTTTTGGAACGATGGATGAATTTTTTGAAACACTTACTTTAGTGCAAACAAAAACCATTAATAACTTTCCGATTGTATTATTTGGGAAAAAATATTTCCAGCCATTATTAGATTATTGCGAAATGATGGCCAAGCACGGAACCATTTCTAAAGAAGACATGGATTTGGTTTTATTAACAGATAGTATAGATGATGCAATGAGCCATATTGGCGTTTATATTACTGGAAATTACAAAGTAAAACCGCGTAAAAAATTGTGGTGGTTTTTTGAGAAGAGGTAGCCTAATTGGAATAAATTTTAGGTTGATTTAACAAAATTCAAGGAAGTAAAATTTTTATATTACAGAATGATTTGATTTTTTATTTTATTAGCCTGCTGCTTACAACTTATAGCTGTACAATCATAAAATGTCACTAATAATAAATTTAAACTTACTGGTACCATAGTTAATCGTGATTCAGGTTATATTATACTTGGATATTTTAATATTTATGGTAAAATAATTCGTGATACTGCCATTCTACAAAAAGGTCGTTTTCAATTTGAAGGTGAAATAGCTGAACCAGTTTTTGCAAGCATGAGGCTACAGAAAAATAATCGATTATGAAAATGAAAATGAAATTGACATAGTTATTGAACCTACAGTTCAAAATATTCAATTGATTGAAGATAATTATGTAGATGCAAAACTAAATGGTTCTAAAACACAATACGAGTTTGATACACTAAAAGTCAGATTAAATTCTATACAAATGAAATATAAAAATCTGTATAGACAAATAGGGGCAGCCAATGATGCATATAAAATTGCAACATCAAATTTTGATAAAGAATTGGCTCAAAAAAAGCAAATAATTTAATTAATCAGTTGAAGCCTGAAAAAGATGAAACTAGGCAAGCAGTAATTTCATTTGTGCTTACTCATCCCAACTCTTATGTTAGTCCATATTTTTTATTCTTATGTAAAAAAGTAACTGCTATAGATGGAATTGTACAATGGAATAATTCAATAGATTTAGATCCTGATTTGGTTTATCTGAAGAGTGATACGGTTGTTCTTAAATAAAAATTTAGCTAATTATCTTTTATAGTTTCTTCCCAGCTCCAAAACTATATCCCAAACTCAAAATGAGTTGATAAGAAAGAAATGCTTCTTTGGCTGTGCCTTCATAAACTTTTAGTCCACTGTACCGAGCATAATCGAGCTTATTAGAAAACTCTAAAAATACATGCTTATAAAAAGTGGCTTTCAAAGCCCCCTCTGTACCTAAATTCCATCCGCCTAACTGAAATCCATCCTGATTGGCTTTACCAAAAAAAGTATTTTCTACATGGGGTATAACAGGACCAATCCCTGCTTTGCCCAAAAAGTCGAGTTTAAAATTCTTGGTCTTGCTCTCATGCCATGTCCATCTTTTAACAATATTAAACAGCAAAAAATTAGCTCCATTATTTAAGTAATAATTAAACCCATTGCTCTTTGCAAACAAAATTGAAGTATCTACATTTCTTCCACCTAAAGTACCTACTAAGTTTACGGTTTGTCCGTCTGTAAGAATATGCTTTGTATGATCAAAATTAATTTCAAAAGCTATTCCCTTTTTTTTATCGAAGAAATAACCAATTCTATAATTGTATTGTGGAATGCTTAATGGCACATTAAAAATGCCTTGATCCCACCCAACATTATCGTGTGATGTTACATTCTTTAATGTATAATTATTACGTAATGAAGGCTGATTTACCCTAATATTAGAATTAGTGTACCATTCTTTATTATACCCCCAAGAAAAATAAAATTCTCCCTTGCGCTCTTTCTTTTCTTTTTTCTCCTGTGATTGAACCATCAATGGCAATAAAAAAATCGACACTAAACCTACCCCTAAGTACTTTTTCATAAAATAAAATTACTCTAAAATAGGACTTAACCAACGTTCTGCCGTTGGCAAATCCATTCCTTTTCTTTTTGCATAATCTTCCAACTGATCTCGTTGAATTTTTCCGATACCAAAATATTGACTTTGCGGATGAGAAAAATACCAACCACAAACCGATGATGCAGGATACATAGCTAAACTTTCTGTTAGCTCAATACCCGCAGTGGTATTGGCGTTGAGCAATTCGAACAACTTATATTTTTCTGTATGATCGGGGCAAGCAGGATAACCCGGAGCCGGACGAATACCAGTATATTGTTCTTTAATTAATTGTTCTGGCGTTAAATGCTCAGCAGTATCGTATCCCCAATATTCTATTCTGGTTTTTAAATGCAATGCTTCAGCAAATGCTTCTGCAAAACGATCGGCCAATGCCTGCAACATAATTTTATTGTAATCATCAAGTGCAGCATCAAACCTTTTTAAATGTGGTTCAATGCCATGAATGCTCACTGCAAAAGCACCTAAATAATCTTTTGCAGATGAATTAGCATTTGTTGGCATAATAAAATCTGCCAATGATAAATTAGGTTGACCGGGAGCTTTTTTAATTTGCTGACGATGAAATTCTAGATTGATTGGTAATGATGATTCGTTTACGCTCAACGTTACAGTGTCGTTTTGAGCAGAGGCTTCCCAAAAACCAATTACTCCTTTGGCGTTCAACCATTTTTCAGCAATTAATTTATCTAATAATGCATTGGCATCGTTGTATAATTTAGTGGCTTCTACTCCAACTACAACATCAGTAAGAATAGCAGGAAAATTTCCGTGCATTTCCCAAGTTATAAAAAATGGTTTCCAATCTATATATGATCTTAATTCGTTTAAATCATAGTTATCAAAAACCTTTGTGCCAGTAAAATTTGGTTTTACTGGTTGGTAATTATCCCAATTGATAGCAAACTTATTTTTGTTAGCAGCTTCGTAAGTCAAGTATTGCTTAACTACTTTCTTATTATCAAAGTCGTATTTTAATTTGGTGTATTCCGATTTTAAATCTGAGAGGAATGGAACTTTTAGTTCTTTGTTTAATAATGAACCTGCAACTGTTACGCTACGAGATGCATCTAATACATGCACAACACCTAAATCAAATTCAGGTGAAATCTTCACTGCCGTATGCATTCTAGAAGTAGTAGCTCCGCCAATAAGCAATGGCTGCTTCATATTGCGGCGTTTCATTTCTTTGGCTATATGCACCATCTCATCTAATGATGGAGTAATTAATCCACTCAATCCAATAATATCTACATTCTCTCTAATAGCAGCTTCTAATATTTTATCTGCAGGAACCATAACTCCCAAATCAACAATATCATATCCATTACAACCCAATACTACGCCCACAATATTTTTACCAATATCATGTACATCACCTTTTACAGTTGCCAATAATATTTTTGCTGCACCTGATGTTTCTTCATTAGTTGTTCCAGCAGCAATATGTGCTTTTTTTCTATCTTCTTTTTCTTGCTCAATATATGGTGTAAGTACTGCAACACTTTTTTTCATTACGCGTGCACTCTTAACTACTTGCGGCAAAAACATTTTTCCAGCTCCAAATAAATCACCTACAACATTCATCCCATCCATTAAAGGACCTTCAATAACATCTAATGGTCGAGGATATTTTTGTCGTGCTTCTTCTGTATCTGCATCAATATAATCGGTAATGCCATTAATGAGTGAATGCGCCAATCTTTTTTCTACGGTCTCTAAACGCCACACTTCATTTTTGACTTCAACTTTTCCTTTTGCTTTTACTCTATCAGCATGAATAATTAATTTTTCTGTTGCTTCGTTATTGTCATTATTTCTGTTGAGTAATACATCTTCACATAAATCTCTTAACGTTGGTTCAATTTCATCATACACTACTAACTGCCCAGCATTTACAATACCCATATCCATACCGGCTTTTACGGCATGAAATAAAAATACGGCGTGGATAGCTTCTCGCACATGGTCGTTGCCCCTAAAAGAAAATGATACGTTAGAAACTCCACCACTTATTTTAGTTAACGGCATTAATCGTTTTATTTCATGCGTAGCTTCAATAAAATCAACAGCATAATTATTATGCTCTTCTATACCCGTTGCTACCGCAAAAATATTGGGATCAAAAATAATATCTTGTGGAGCAAAGCCTACTTGTTCTGTTAATATTTTATAAGCTCTATGGCAGATTTCTATTTTTCTTGCTTTTGTATCTGCTTGTCCTACTTCATCAAATGCCATTACAATTACTGCAGCGCCATAGGCTTTACAGATATGCGCTTGCTCTATAAATTTTGCTTCTCCTTCTTTCATAGAGATGGAGTTTACTATACATTTTCCTTGTACGCATTTTAATCCCGCTTCAATGATCTCAAATTTAGAACTATCAATCATGATAGGGATCTTAGCAATATCTGGTTCGCTCTGCAATAAATTAAGGTAAGTGGTCATTGCACTTACGCCTTCTAGCAATGCATCATCCATATTTACATCTAAAATCTGAGCGCCGCTTTCTACTTGTTGGCGTGCAACAGATAAAGCTTCTTCGTATAAATTATCTTTAATGAGGCGTGCAAACTTTTTTGATCCTGTTACATTGGTTCTTTCTCCAACATTTACAAAATTGGTTTCCGGACGAACAATCAATGGTTCTAATCCTGCTAAACGTAAGTATGGTTTTATACTAGTCATGGTTAAATCGTTGATTCTAAAACAGGTAATTGACGAGGTTGAATTTTACGAACGTTATCAGCAATGTGTTTTATATGATCAGGTGTTGTGCCGCAACATCCACCAACAATATTTACAAAACCTTGCTCGGCCCACTCTTCAATAAAATGAGCGGTTTCATGCGGTTGCTCATCGTATTCACCCATTGCATTTGGTAAACCAGCATTTGGATATGCAGATGTAAAACATGCAGCAATTTGAGAAAGTTCTTCAATATGACTTCTCATTTCTGCTGCACCTAATGCACAATTTAATCCAATGCTTAATGGATTAGCGTGCATTACCGAAGTGTAAAAAGCTTCTAAAGTTTGTCCGCTTAAAGTTCTACCCGAAGCATCGGTAATAGTACCGCTGATCATAACAGGTAATTCTGGAATGCCTTTATCTCTAAAATATTTTTTTACTGCGTAGATGGCACCTTTGGCATTAAGGGTATCAAAAATTGTTTCAATTAAAATAATATCAACACCACCATCTACTAAACCACCAATTTGTTCGTAATAAGCTGTAGCTACTTCATCAAATGTAACCGCTCTAAAGCCAGGGTTATTTACATCAGGTGAAAGGCTTAAAGTTTTATTTAATGGACCGATGGCGCCTGCTACATATTTTGGTGTAGACTCAGGGTTTTCGGCCATATATTCAGCAACAGCATCATTAGCACATTTTGCTGCTGCAACATTTAATTCATACGCCAATGATTGCATATCATAATCGGCCATTGCAATGGTTGTGCTACTAAAAGTATTGGTTTCAATAATATCTGCACCCGCTTGGAGGTATTGTTTATGAATTCCTTTGATGATATCGGGTTGTGTAAGGCTAAGTAAGTCGTTATTGCCCTTTACATCGGAATGCCAATCCTTAAATCGCTCACCTCTATAATCGGCTTCTTCTAATTTATGACGTTGAATCATAGTGCCCATTGCACCATCAATTACAAGTATTCTTTTTGCTAATTCATCTTTAATATGCATACGTTACAGTTCATTAACCAAACTATGTTTGGATGTGATTGAATAAACTGATAAACGCTTGGAATGATGGAAATGCCACCTCTAGACGTTTATTAGTTCTATTAATAACCCGAATAAATGGGTTAAGTTCAGACTGAACAATAAACAAATCTGTCTGAATTGGGTGCAAAGATAAGAAGGGAAAGGCTTAGAACAAAATTATTGATAAACACAGTTGATTTCTGCATTAACCTTGTCGGTTACACTAGATGCATCTATTTTAAAGTCTTTCATTATCATGGTGAATTTAGAAGTAACTGTTGGTTTGCCAGCTTTTATAGTAATTGTGCCATCTACGGTAATATTTTTGGTAACGCCGTGCATGGTTAAATTGCCTTTTGCAATGGCTTTATAAATGCCGTCTTTGGCAAAATTTATTGCTGTTAAGTTGGTTATTGCTCCTTTAAAATCGGCCCTAGGAAACTGAGTGCTTTGCATGTATTCGGTATTAA
>Ga0209702_10002259_pt1 | contig 34383 bp, 36 predicted proteins | sample FRY01_FD_187210 | JGI IMG/M metagenome (GOLD analysis project Ga0209702, IMG submission 187210) | Freshwater microbial communities from Lake Fryxell liftoff mats and glacier meltwater in Antarctica - FRY-01 (SPAdes) (version 2) | ecosystem: Environmental > Aquatic > Freshwater > Ice > Glacier...
ATCAAAGTTACCAAATTTTCTGAGCCATTGTACAACTGTCTTTCTACATTGAATGCCATATTGCTTAGTGGCTTCTGTAGTGGTAAGCTTACCTCGCTCTACTTCTTGAACGATTTGCAATTTAAAAGACATCGTATAGTCTTTTTGTGTTCGCTTTATATAGCGAGTTTCTTCTTGGTTTTCCATAAGGATACTTTTTTGTGTATCGCTATTTCAGGACAAGACAAAAACAAAAATAAAAACCCCCGCTCCCAAAAGTGTTTTAAAAAAATAAACGTTCTTACAATCTATTGGCTGCTGTGCGAATGTCTCCGACTTCGTACCCACTCCAATAGGCAACAAATACACTCTTTATTTATAAGAAAAATAGTTACATTTGAAAAAAAAATGATGGCTCGTGCTGGTATTGTCGAGAAAGCATCACATTATATTTATTCCAGTGCCAGTAATTATGTTTGCGATTCAGGGTTATTGAAAATAGAAAAAGCGGATTTCCCTATTGTTGATGTCTTGAATTTGAATAACTTTAGCAACTATAATGAATATTGAGTTGGGTAAAGTTGGAATGGAATATTGGAACGGGTACGAAGTCGGAGACATTCGCACAGCAGCCAGCACTTTCAAACAAATTTTATCTTTTTTAAGGAACTCTTCGCAGAGCGGGGTATTGGAAATAAAAATTCAATAAGGGTTCAAACGAAGAAAGACACAATTGTAAAAGTGAAGGATCAAAATAAAGTCAGACAAAATGATGAAAACGAAAGAAAAAAAGCAATACAAGAAAATAACAATAATCTTAAGTAGCTTATTATTATCGCTTGTATTTTCCTGTAAAAAAGATGCATCCATAGAAAAGAAGAATACTATAAACTTAACTGAAACTACAGCTTTTGTAAAGTTTATTTTCCCTGATACCGTTTATATAAATAAATTTTATAAGGGTAAAATTAAATATAAAGGAATTTTAGACACTATAACAACTAGCTTTGATGATAAAATAAAAAGTAGATACATCTCTTTTTATATGACTAAAACTAAAAATATAGATTATGAGACAAAACAATTGTATAAGGTTAAACTTGATACTTTTGGGGCGATTGACAATAGAACAATTCCTTTTTATAATATAAAATTTACAGAATTGGGAATCCATTATATTGACGGGATAATAAATGATCACGTAACGATAGACACGTTAACCACTCACAAAAAACCTACTGATAATGTTCGATACATCGAAAATGTTGTTCGAGCCACTCATAAAGTAGTTGTAATTGAAAACCTCAATCCACCTACAAATAAGAGTAAACAAAAATAATCATAAAAAAAACCGAGCAATTGCTCGGTTTTTTTTATGCCTAATAATGAAACTTACAAGCGATGATTTTTATAAAAGTATCTTCCACCCCCGCTCCACGAAGTGTTCATTAAAAACGAAAGTTCTTAAAATCTGCGGGCTGCTGTGCGAACGTCTCCAGCCGTCGCGAGCATCAGGTATCATTAGGCTACTGCGATGCCTCAGGCTCGTACCCAGCTCTTCGAAGTGTTTTTAAAAACAAAAGTTAATAAAAGCACGGGCTGCTGTGCGAATGTTTCCGACTTCGCACCCACTCCAATAGGCAACAAATACACTCTTTATTTATAAGAAAAATAGTTGCATTTGAAAAAAAACGATGGCTCGTGCTGGTATTGTCGAGAAAGCTTCACATTATATTTATTCCAGTGCCAGTAATTATGTTTGCGATTCAGGGTTATTGAAAATAGAAAAAGCGGATATTCCCGTTGTTGATGTCTTGAATTTGAATAACTTTAGCAAATATAATGAATATTGAATTGGGTAAAGTTGGAATGGAATATTGGAACGGGTACGAAGTCGGAGACATTCGCACAGCAGCCAGCACTTTCAAACAAATTTTATCTTTTTTAAGGAACTCTTCGCAGAGCGGGGGATGTTCCAGGCGAAAGTGATTTAATACCAAATAATTGGTTTACTAAATTAGATACTAGAGTTAAAGAAGCAAATACAAGTACATTGGAAAAAGGAAAAAAAATAGAGTTTGTAGTTCCAAAAAAGGCAGAAAAAAAAGAAAGTAAAAACTAAGTTTATATGGAATCTATTATGATAATCTTAAAGACAATTATTGCTCATTTTATGATTTTTGTTCTTTCATTAACAATTTTGTTTTTATTTTCACTTTTTAATATTTCCAATGATTTAGCTTATATTGTTTTTTTTATAAGTGTTTTAATGTTGTATTTTTTTAGTGGCTATTTGATAGCGAATCATCTAGAACTAGTGTGGTATCAATATTTTGGAATTGCAATTATCGGAACAATAATCTGGGGAATTGCATTCGTAGTATCCCCAGATTATTTAAATTATAAGAGAGTTGATCCCGATCGCTCGGATATGTATAACGTGTAGCTGATAGCGCAGTTTTGTTAACTGTGCCCACAAAGTTGAGCAAACAAAACAAGTCAAAACAATAAAAAGCCGAGCAATTGCTCGGCTTTGTTTATGAACCCCAGCTCTATGAAGTTTTCTTTGAAAAGAAAAAGATCTAAAAAAGTGCGGGCTGCTGTGCGAACGTCTCTGACTTCGTACCCACAAACAAAGGCAGGCAAAACAAGACAAAACAAATCGAGCAATTGCTCGGTTTTATTGTTATTGAAAGATTTACAATCGTTTAATCATTTTGCTTTTATCTTGTTTGTTATGGAGAATAGCGACAATTAGAATTTCTTTTTTGTTTTCATTGATTATAAAATGTATACCATAAGAAAAAACTTGGGATGAATGATGCGTATATTTTCAAATATAGGATGATATATAAAGGGATTTTTTGTGGTTTATCAATAGCTTCTTTTATGGCATCGGCAAAACGTTCTTCTAAACCCAGCTCCCCGAAGTCTTCTTTAAAAAACAAAATTTCTTAAAAAGCACGGGCTGCTGTGCGAATGTCTCTGACTTCGTACCGTTATAGGAACGAGCGAGACGCTCGCACTAGCCTTCAAAATAAAAACATATCTCGTATCTCCACGACAAAGGTATTCTCAATAAATCCAAAGAAAACAAAAATAAAAACCTCGTTAAACTTTTTTCAATATTTTTGGTCTTATTTCTAAACACACAAAAATATGTATAAAATTAGCTATGGTTTACTAATCGTTTTATTTTGTGTAAGTTGCAGCACAGAAAACTCGTCGCCAACTCCTATCCCAACAGAATCAATGTATTTTCCACCCTTAGCAGGCGATGTTTGGGAAACAAAATCAATTGCCGATTTAGGATGGAAACAAACTGCTGTCCAACCGCTTTTAGATTATTTATCACTCAAAAATTCCAAAGGTTTCATTATTCTGGTCAACGGAAGAATAGTTTTGGAAAATTATTTCAACGGACATTCCGCTACAACTCCATGGTATTGGGCAAGTGCTGGAAAAACCTTGACAGCAACCATAACTGGAATTGCACAACAGGAAAATTTGATAAACATCAACAAGAAAGTTTCAGATTACATAGGAACGGGTTGGACGAGTATGCCATTGGCCAAAGAAAACTTGATTACCAATAAACATTTGCTCTCTATGACTTCCGGTATTGAAGACATTGCTAATGGCGATGATGTTACCCCAGCAAAACTAACCTACAAAGCCGATGCAGGAACACGTTGGGCTTACCACAACGTTTATGTAAAATTGCAAAATGTTATCGCTCAAGCAAGTGGTCAAACCTGGTCCAACTATTTCAATACAAAATTAAGAGACAAAATAGGAATGACGGGAACGTGGATTCAAGTAGACAACAATAGTGTGTATTGGAGCACCACAAGAAGTATGGCTCGTTTTGGATTACTGATGCTCAACAAAGGGAAGTGGGAAAACACTACAATTTTAAACGAAACCTATTTCAATGAAGCAACAAATACTTCTCAGAATATTAATTTAGGATATGGTTATTTGTGGTGGTTAAACGGAAAATCAAGTTATCATTTGCCTCAATCTCAACTTCAATTTAATGCTAGTTTAATTCCTACCGGATCCAATGATATGTTTATGGCTTTGGGTAAAAATGACCAAAAAATCTATGTGATTCCAAGTAAAAAAATGGTGGTCATTAGAATGGGAGATATTGCCAATCCAGCAAATCCAACTTTTGCTTTATCCGGTTTTGATGAAGAATTATGGACGAAAATTAGTGCTTTATATTAGTAATACCATTTATATTATCCTTTATTATTTCGGCTTTTGAGAAATCCAAAAATAAAGAAACCCGCACCCAGAATAAGCAAAATATAATACAAAATCATATTTTTGTCTCTAACCACATTAGACAAAACAAAGGATATCACACTCAACAAATAAAGATAAATAGTGGGGATATTTTTGATGGAAGAAAAACTCATTGTGCTATTATTAAAGTAACCTTTGTCAAAGTTTTAAACTTTGACAAAGGTTTTTTATTTAAAAAAACTATCTACAAACTCATACTTATTAAAAACCTGCAAATCCTCGATTCCTTCGCCAACACCAATGTATTTCACGGGAATCTGGAATTGATCTGAAATACCGATGACAACACCACCTTTGGCAGTTCCGTCGAGTTTGGTAACTGCAAGCGAAGTAACTTCCGTGGCTGCGGTAAATTGTTTGGCTTGTTCGAAAGCATTTTGTCCTGTTGATCCATCAATAACCAACATTACATCGTGTGGCGCATCGGCAACGACTTTTTGCATCACGCGTTTTACTTTGGTCAATTCGTTCATCAAGTTGATTTTGTTGTGCAAACGACCTGCCGTATCAATGATTACAATATCGGCGTCTTGTGCAACTGCGGATTGCAAAGTGTCAAAAGCAACGGAAGCTGGATCACTTCCCATATTTTGTCTTACGATGGGAACTCCAACTCTATCTGCCCAAATTTGTAATTGATCGATTGCTGCGGCACGAAAAGTATCGGCTGCGCCAAGAACGACTTTATAACCAGCCTTTTTGAATTGGTAAGCCAATTTTCCAATAGTTGTAGTTTTCCCAACTCCGTTAACACCCACAACCATTAAAACATAAGGTTTTGTGCTTACTGGAATGATAAATTCGGTGGCTTCGCCTGAATCGATTTCTGAAAGTAAACCTGCAATTTCCTCCCGAAGAATTTGGTTGAGTTCGTCGGTTCCAAGAAATTTATCTTCGGAAACGCGTTTTTCTATTCGGGTGATGATTTTAAGAGTGGTATTAACTCCAACATCTGAAGATACGAGGATTTCTTCCAGATTATCCAGAACCTCATCATCAACTTTTGATTTACCGGCAACGGCTTTGGTTAATTTGGAAAAGAAAGAGGTTTTCGATTTCTCTAAACCTTTGTCTAAAGTTTCCTTTTTTTCGGAAGAAAATATTTTTTTAAAAAAACTCATCGAATTGTTGATTGAGGATTAACATCTCGATAGCTATCGGGATTGATTTCAGATTTTACATCGTTTTGTCTAGTAACCTAGCCCTGATGGAAGCGACATCCTTTTGTGGCGGGGTTCGCCACAAAAGATATAGCGTACAGCAGGAAACAGCTCCTGAAAAATTTGATTGACAAATATAGAAAATAAAAAAGCTACTTCCGAATGAAAGTAGCTTTTCTATATAATGCTATTTGGATTATTTCTTTTTCAAGAATTCCTCTACTGCTTCAGGAGCCATAATAGATTCTACGAATGTATATGCACCAGATTTTGGAGATTTCACCATTTTGATGGCTTTTGATAATCTCTTAGAAGATGTCTGTAAGGATGCTACGGTTTTCTTTGCCATGACTAATAATGTTTTTATTTGAAATTTTTACAAAAGTAAAATCTCTAATTATTTAATTTCTTTATGAACAGTTACGCGTTTCAAGATTGGATTAAATTTTTTAATCTCTAATCTGTCTGGAGTATTTTTTTTGTTCTTTGTTGTTATGTATCTTGAAGTTCCTGCTACACCTGATGTTTTGTGTTCAGTACATTCTAAAATTACCTGGATTCTATTGCCTTTCTTTGCCATCTTGCTATTGTTTTATTTTGGAAATAGATTATTTAATAAATCCTTCTGACTGTGCTTTTTTCAAAACTGCAGCGATTCCATTTTTGTTAATTGTTTTTATAGTAGATGCTGCTACTCTTAGAGTAATCCATCTATCTTCTTCTGGAAGATAAAAACGCTTTTTAACTAAGTTCACAGAAAACTTTCTCTTAGTTTTATTCATAGCGTGAGAAACGTTATTTCCTACCATCGCTCTTTTACCTGTAAGGTCACAAACTCTAGACATTATTCTTATTTTTATCGTTATTCAAAATCAGGGTGCAAAGAAAAGGAAAATAAACGGATGAAGCAAAAAATTATACCACATTTTTTAAAATTTCTTTTCGCAACATTTCCATACTCTTATTTACAGCTCTATCTATCACTTTTTCACGGGGTTGACCAAAATCAAATTCTTCGACAACCACTTCAGTAGGCGTTGCCAATGCTATAAATACAGTTCCAACTTCAGCATTTGAGTCTCCTTTTGTTGGTCCTGCATTCCCGGTTGTTGCAATGGCGTAGTCTGTTTTCATTATGTTTTTGATGTTGATTGCCATCTGTTTTGCCACTTGCGCACTGACCACGGAATGTTCTTTGATTAATTCTTCTGAAATTCCCAAAACGGAGATTTTAGTTTCTGTAGCATAAGACACCACGCTGCCTTTAAAATAGTTGGATGCCCCAGAAATGGAAGTCAACAACTGTGCAATTTTTCCTCCTGTGAAACTTTCGGCAGTGGAGATGGTTTTCTTTTGTTGGGTTAAAAATTTTCCCACAACGGTTTCGAGCGTTTCATCCTCATCGAAACCTACAATGATTTCACCAATTATTTTTGTCAGCGAAATCACGTTTTCCGCTATGGCTTTTTCTAGCAATTCCTTCTCTGTTCCTCGAGCTGAAAGTCGCAATCGCACTCTTCCTGGCGCAGGCAAATAGGCTAATTTTATAAATTCCGGCAAACTGTTTTCCCAATCTTCAATGCGTTCTGCCACCATACTTTCGCCTTGACCGTAAGTCATAATGGTTTTATGAATAATGTAAGGCCGTTTGTATTCTCGAACTACTTTGGGAATGATTACGTTTTCGACGAGATATTTCATTTCAAAAGGAACTCCTGGAAGCGAAATAAACACTGTATTGTCTTTTTTCATCCACATTCCCGGTGCTGTACCCACTTGATTGTGAAGCACGGTACATTTTGAAGGAACGAGTGCTTGGTCTATATTAATTTGCGTGATGGTTCGTTTGTAAAAGCCTTCGATTAGCTTGGTAACATGAGCAAGAACATCTTGGTTGACAATCAATTCGTCTTCGAAATAATCGCAGAAAGTTTTCTTGGTAATATCGTCTTTTGTAGGGCCAAGTCCACCCGTAATTAGGACTAAATCGACATTATTTTGCAATTTTAGAAAGGTATCCAAAATATGCTTTTTATCATCACTGATAGAAATCATTTCGTGAATTTCAACACCTATTCGATCCAGTGATTTGGCTATAAAAGCGGAATTCGTGTCGACAATTTGACCTATGAGAATTTCGTCGCCTATAGTAACTATGGCTGCTTTCATTTTTAGATTTTAGATTGTAAAATTTAGATTTCAGAATGAAGAATTTCCTATAAATCGAAATCTTTTTTTAATTCTTTGATAGCATCTTCCACTTGATGCTTGACACTCTTAAAAGTTTCTTTTATTTCTTTCTTTTCACCTTCGGCTTTTGTCCAAGCTTCGATTTGAAGAATTTCTTCAAAAGCTACTTTTAAACCAAGTAAATCAAGGGATGGTTTGATTTTGTGCGCATAAGAATAGGCATGTTTATGGTCTTTCTTTTTAATTCCTTCCTTGATTTCAGCTAAATCTTCAGGAATTTCCGTAACAAATAACGTCACTATTTGCAGGACAAATTCTGGATCGTTATCTGAAAGCGCGTACACTTTTGCTAGGTTGTAATGTAGTGCCATTATTTTATTTGTATAGTAAATAGTTTATTTCCTTCTAAAAATCCTTCTAAAACGTCTTCTGACTTCACAGCTGCAACGCCTTCAGGAGTTCCAGTAAAAATAATATCCCCGATTTTTAAAGTAAAATACTGCGAAATGAAAGAAATTAGTTCATCAATTTTCCACAGCATGTGACTGGCATTACCTTTTTGAACCGTTTTATTATTATTGGTCAATTCAAAAGTAATATTTTCCACTGAATTAAATTGACTTTTTGGCAAAAATTTTCCTATTACCGCCGAACCATCAAACGATTTCGCTTTCTCCCAAGGCAATCCTTTTGATTTTAATTCATTTTGAACATCACGTGCTGTAAAGTCAATTCCAACACTAATTTCGTCATAATACTTATGAGCAAACTTGGTATCAATATATTTTCCGACTTTATTTATTTTAACAATCAGTTCTATTTCGTGGTGAATATCGTTTGAAAATTCAGGAATGACAAAAGGATGTTGTTTTAATAAAACTGCCGAATCGGGTTTCATAAAAATAACAGGCTCAGATGGTCTTTCATTTTGCAACTCTTCAATATGACTGACGTAATTCCTTCCGATGCAGATGATTTTCATTTCTAAAAGTATTTATTTTACAGTTGCAGTTTGCAGTCGCAGTTTAAATTCCAAATACTAATAATTAGCAACTGAACACTGAGACTGAATACTGAGAACTTATTTCGTGTTTAATTTTCTCAATTTAATTGCCGTTAAAACTTTCTTGGTATATAGAGGAAAATCAGCATTTTGAATCCAACTAAAATACCCCGGTTCCGTTTCTAAAACCTTGTCTACTTTTACTCCTTTGTGTTTTCCAAAGGTAAAAATTTCATTGTCTTCTTTATCAAAAGCAATCATTCCGGCGAAATCAGCAATTTTTTTTCGGGTTGTAAATTCCGAAAGTGATTTCATATCGTTTTCCAATTCGGGATAACGGTCTAATTGCGCTTTCATAATTTCGTAAGTTGCCATTGTATCCGCTTCCGCAGAATGTGCATTTTCGAGACTTTGAGCACAGTAAAATTTCAATGCTGCGCTCAAGGTTCTTTCTTCCATTTTGTGAAAAATAGTTTGAACATCAACCGAAACTCGGTTTTTCATATCAAAATCAACTCCGGCTCTCAGCATTTCTTCGGCCAATAATGGAATGTCAAAACGGTCGGAATTGTATCCCGCTAAATCTGAATCTTTAATCATATTATAAACCTGTGAAGCCAACTCGTTGAAAGTTGGTTCATTGGCTATTTTCTCATTGCTGATTCCGTGAATGGCCGTAGATTGTGGTGGAATTGGAATAGTTGGATTAACTAACCACGTTTTACTTTCTTTGTTTCCGTTTGGGAAAACTTTAAAAATTGATATTTCAACAATTCGATCTTTGGCGACATCTATTCCTGTGGTTTCTAAGTCGAAAAAACAAATTGGTTTATTAAGTTTGAGCTCCATTTATAAATTTTAGAATGACAAATGTATCTTTTTGAGCCTACCGTTCGTCGATTAAATAAAAAAGTTTTGGACAAAAATTAAAAAATTCAGTGACCATAAAGACCGTTGGATTTTCTATGAATACTATGAAATTTAACGGTTAAAATCAAAAATCGCTTTCGACATCAAATGCTTCCAAATATTCGGCAACTCTTTTTACAAAGCTTCCGCCCAATGCACCATCAACAACTCGATGATCATAACTGTGGGAAAGAAACATTTTTTGGCGAATGCCTATAAAATCTCCTTCGGGTGTTTCGATAACGGCTGGTACTTTTCTTATTGCGCCTAATGCAAGAATTCCAACTTGCGGTTGGTTGATGATTGGTGTTCCGAAAACGCTTCCAAAAGTTCCCACATTAGTAACTGTATATGTTCCGCCTTGTGTATCGTCTGGTTTTAGTTTTCCTGTTTTGGCTCGATTTCCTAAATCATTCACGGCTTTTGCCATTCCCACCAAGTTTAACTGATCGGCATTTTTGATAACAGGTACAATTAGGTTTCCATTAGGCAATGACGCTGCCATTCCAAGATTTATATTTTTCTTTTTGATGATAAAATCGCCATCGACAGCAATATTCATCATAGGGAAATCTTTCAAGGCTTTGGCAACAGCCTCCATAAAAATGGGAGTATAAGTCAGCTTCTCGCCTTCTCTTTTTTCGAAAGCGGTTTTCACTTTTTCTCTCCATTTTACAATATTTGTCACATCGACTTCGATAAACGATTGTACGTGAGCCGAAGTTTGAACTGAAGCCACCATATAACCAGAAATCAGCTTGCGCATTCTGTCCATTTCAATGATTTCGTCACCTCCGTTTAGGCTTTGAGTTATAGGTTGCGGAGTATGAATTATTGGCTGTGGCTGAGCTGTAGTTTTTGGAGCTTCAACTACTTTCGGGCTATCGTCGCCTCTAGTTTTTATATAATTTAAAATATCTTCTTTAGTAATTCTTCCGTCTTTTCCTGAACCAGAAATATTTTCGAGTTCAGCAATAGAAATCCCTTCTTCTTTGGCAATATTTTTCACCAATGGGGAGAAGAATTTATCAGAATCTGAGAAATTTGTTGGTGTTGAAACGGTCTCTTTGGCCACTTCAATACTTTTTTCAATGGCTGCCACTTCAACTGGAGCAACAATTTCTTGTTTCACGCTTTCAGAAACTGAACCGCTTTCGGTTTCAATAATAGCAATCGTCTGGCCTACTTGAACCAAATCGTCTTTGCCAAACAACTGTTCCACTAAAACGCCTGAAACTTCGCTAGGCACTTCGCTATCCACTTTATCAGTGGCGATTTCAAGTACAGCTTCATCGGCTTCAATTTTGTCGCCAACTTGTTTCAACCAATTTGTAATGGTTGCTTCTGCAACGCTTTCTCCCATTTTTGGAAGTTTCAATTCAAATCTTGCCATATTATTAACCCAAAAGGTGATTTTGATTTTATAACTGCAAAATTAGTAATTATTTTTAGTTTGAGTCACGAATTACACAAATTTACGAGAATTCAAAAATCTTAAATCTTTATGACTTCACCTCTATCAAAACTACTGTTGCTACCAATCAAGAAATCAGATGATTGAGGAATTATTTTAAAAGTAAGGTTCCTGTTTTTATTTGTTTCGAAAGCCTGAATTATGGTCTTAAAATCGAGTTGATTTTGATCGAAAATAATTTCCGTATTTGCATTTTCCGCAAACGTTTTCGTAATTCGTTGTCGTTCCACTACTGTTTGCAATTTATTTTCTAATTTTTCTCTCAAAACAGCATCTTCAGATACAAGAATATATTTTTCCGGACTTAGCTTTTGTTTTGGTTTTCCCTGAAACATTTTGACAATGGAGAAAAACACAATACCCATTTTCATAAAAACAGAAAATAGAAATGATGCCCGAAAATGTTTTTTGTAGAAAAAATTCATCGCTTCACGGGATCGCTTCATGTAAGTAACGTCTTTCACGGTGCTTTCCCCTTTATAATGTATAACGGTAGTTTCGTGGAAATAATAGTTAGATTTTCCTTCTTTCAAAGCCATATATGACAAATCAATATCATCAGAATACATAAAACAATTCTCGTCAAAACCGCCAATTTCATTGTACAGTTGTCGTTTCATCAACATAAAAGCACCAACCAGAATATCGACTTTTCCGGTTTCGTTTTCGGTAAAATGTTGGGCATAATATTTTCCTAAAGTCTTTGGGAAAATTTTATACAAGCTAGTAATTTTGGTAAAAGCTACAAATGGCGTTGGAATTCCGCGTTTGCTTTCTGGGAGAAAATTTCCCGTTCCATCGATGAGTTTCACGCCTATAATTCCCAACTCTTTTTGTTTTTTGGCGAAAGCCAATACTTTCGTAAAAGTATCTTCGGCGACAACTGTGTCTGGATTAAGAATACAAATATACTCGCCTTTGGCAGCAGCAACTCCACAATTATTTCCTTTTGGGAAGCCTGAATTTTCTTTGTTTTCAATGAGTTTCACGTTCGGAAAACGTTGTTTCATCATCGCGCAACTGTCGTCTTGAGAGTTATTGTCGACCACAATTATTTCAGCATCAATGTTTTGTATGGCGCTTTGAACACTTAGAACGCAAAGTTCCAAGAAGTATCTAACATTGTAATTAAGAATTATGACGGATAGTTGCATAAAAGGCAAATATAATTAAAGCAACTTAGTTAAATCATCAGGATTTTTTGAATTGTTCCAAAAAACATACAAATCAATTATTTTTGAATTCAAATTAAAATTGTAATATAAAGTTGTTTGTTTTGAAAGCACCAATGAGTACGCTTTAATTTTAAGATTAAATATTCCGATTTCAGGATTTTTAGACAATCTTTTTAAATTTTTATTTACTAAATCTTGAAACTTTAGAACTTCTTTAAAATTCCACTTTAAAAAAATAAAATCGATTTCTTCATAATAAGTAATTTCAGAATTCGGTTGCCATTTTAACTCATAAATCATTTTAAAAACGGATATCTCATTTTCACTCTTCGCATCATTTCTTGATGAGAAATCCCTTTCCCTTCAATAGAATCTTGAATACTCTTCGCAATTAATTTTTCAAGAATTGGAGAGAATTCTTGTGAATTATTTGAAACCAAATTATTTTCAGTTCCATAAATTGTAACAGGCTCCTGAACAGTATCCTTTTTTTGATCAATTGAATGTTTTTTTGAATTTCCCATTTTTGACAGAATTAGTAAAAATCAAATGTACGAAATAATTATAAAAAAAAAGCTGCTTCAAATCTGAAACAGCTTTCTTGCGTTTATAAATTTTAAAGAATTTTAATTTTCTGCTTCTTTTTTAGCATCTTCAACCATTTTATCATTGGCTGTAATAGCAAACTCTACACGACGGTTTTGCTCTCTACCCTCAGGTGTATTATTGGTTGCAATTGGATCCGCAATTCCTAATCCAGTTACCTGAAATCTTGAGGAAGACAATCCTTTGCTTACTAAATAATTTTTAACAGATGCCGCTCTTTGTCCAGATAATTTCAAATTATAATCTACTGGTCCAGTAATATCTGTATAACCATAAATGATGATATTTGTATCAGGATATTCTTGAAGTACAGGAGTTAATTTATCTAAATTAGCTTGAGCAACTGCCGTTAAAGAAGATTTATTGGTATTAAAACGCACAGCATTTTCATTCAAAACTAATTTAATTCCTTCTCCTATACGAACTACTTCAGCTCCTGGAAGCGCGGCATCAATTTCTCTTGCTTGTTTGTCCATTTTGTTACCAATAACACCACCGGCAACACCTCCAACAACACCTCCTAAAACAGCTCCAAGAGCACCTTTCCCTCCTTTTCCAAGGTTGTTTCCAAGAATCCCACCTATTACTGCGCCACCTACAGCACCTATTCCAGCACCTCTTTGTGTCTTATTCGTATTTTTTAGTGATTCACAACCGGCAAATATTGAACCTATAACCATTATTGTTGCTAACGCAACTACTGAAATCTTTTTCATATCTATATTTTTTATTTATTAACTTTTTGAAATTGGTAAACAACATCGGTCATTTTTCCTCCTACATCAATTTTATCGATCAACTGAAAAGAATTATCGGATTGGTTTGCAACCATAAGGATGTAACCTTCTCTTACTTTTTTGGCTTTTATGCCAGCATCCAGCACTTTCAATATAAATTGATGATCTTTATTAACAAACCAAGTGATAGGTGAGCTAAATGAAGTACAACCTGCTTTTGACAAAACCATATTTCCCTTATTGTTGTTAGAGACAAACTTCCACATACTACCCTCAAAACATCCTGAATCAGCAATGTCAAACGAATTTACTTTGATGTATTGCGAACCTAGATACGTTACAGAACTGATTGTCCAATTTCCTTTCATTGCAACCTGAGCTTTTGTATCTGTATTTGTACTTGTCGCTGAAGTTGACTTACAAGCAAATATAAAAACAGCCATTATACCTAATAAAATAATTTTTTTCATTTTTTCATTTTTAAAATTAATATTTAGACAAAGATAGAAGCGATAAAATACATGCGGTTTTAAAATTACAAAATTTTATTATATAATTCACACTTCCGACAATTTGTCACTTGAAACTTAATTGGTATCTTATTTGAGTAAACGTTAGAAAATTAAAACTTAAAAACTCACAAATATGACAACTGGAAAAATCAACGTTTCGGTAGAAAACATCTTCCCTTTAATCAAGAAATTCTTGTACAGCGATCACGAAATATTTTTGCGTGAGTTGATTTCTAACGGAACTGATGCCACCTTGAAATTAAAACATTTAACAAGTGTTGGCGATGCCAATGTAGAATATGGCAACCCCATTATTGAAGTAAAAATCGATAAAGAAGGCAAAAAACTTCATATTATTGACCAAGGATTAGGAATGACTGCAGAAGAAGTGGAAAAATACATTAACCAAATCGCTTTCTCTGGAGCCGAAGAATTCTTAGAAAAATATAAAGATTCTGCCAAAGATTCTGGAATAATTGGTCATTTTGGTCTTGGATTTTATTCTGCTTTTATGGTAGCTTCCAAAGTGGAGATTATTACCAAATCATACAAAGACGAACCAGCAGCACACTGGATTTGCGACGGAAGTCCAGAATTTACATTAGAACCTGCTGACAAAACAACGCGTGGAACGGAGATTATTCTGCACATTGCTGAAGATTCTTTAGACTTTTTGGAAGATTCAAAAATCATTGGATTATTAAATAAGTATAATAAGTTTATGCCTATTCCAATTAAATTTGGAACAAAAACTGAAAAAATAGAACAAAAGAAAGGCGAATTTGTTGAATCAGAAAACAAAGATGAAATTTTCACTGAAGTGGAAGTGGATAACATTATCAACAATCCAAATCCGGCTTGGACCAAACAACCAACTGAATTAGCGGACGAGGATTATAAAAGTTTCTACCACGAATTGTATCCAATGCAATTTGAAGAACCGTTATTCCACATCCATTTGAACGTGGATTATCCGTTCAATTTGACAGGGATTTTGTATTTCCCAAAATTGGGTTCTGATTTGCAAATCCAAAAAGACAAGATTCAATTGTACCAAAATCAAGTTTATGTTACCGATAACGTGGAAGGAATTGTTCCTGAATTCTTGACGATGCTAAAAGGTGTGATTGATTCACCAGATATTCCTTTGAATGTGTCGCGTTCTGGATTACAAGCCGATGGCGCTGTGAAGAAAATTTCCAACTACATTACTCGTAAAGTAGCTGATAAATTGAAATCTTTATTCACAGAAAACAGAGAAGATTTCGAGCAAAAATGGAATGACATTAAAATCGTATTAGAATACGGAATGCTTTCGGAAGATAAATTCTATGAAAAAGCGGGTGCTTTTGTTTTATATCCAACAGTAGATGACAAATACTTCACTTTAGAAGAATTGAAAGAAAATCTAAAGGAAACCCAAACGGACAAGGATGGAAAACTAGTCGTTTTATATGCTGGAAATAAAGAAGCACAACATTCTTATATAGAAATTGCCAAAGAAAAAGGATACGAAGTATTGCTTTTGGATTCGCCAATTATCTCACATTTAATTCAAAAAATTGAAGGTGATAACAAAGAGGTAACTTTCGTTCGTGTCGATTCAGATCATATTGATAATTTAATCAAGAAAGAAGAAACCACGATTTCAAAATTATCCGATACTGAAAAAGAAAGTTTAAAAACTTCATTGGAAACCTATATTCCTAAAGCATATACGGTACAATTGGAAGCTTTAGATAGCAACGCCGCTCCGTTTATTATCACGCAACCCGAATTTATGCGTCGAATGAAAGAAATGAGTCAATCTGGTGGTGGCGGTGGAATGTTCGGAATGGGAAATATGCCTGAAATGTACAATTTGGTAGTGAACACCAACTCCGAATTAGCTTCAAACATCTTGAACACCGAAGATAAAACAACTCAAGAAGGTTTGGTAAAACAAGCGTTGGATTTGGCTAAATTATCTCAAAACTTGTTGAAAGGCGAAGAATTGACCGCTTTTGTTAAGAGAAGTTTTGATTTGATTAAATAATCCTCCCCCAACCCCTTCGAAGGAGGGGAGAAAGAAAAAAAGAATAAAGTATTAAGACCTGCAACTGCAAATTTGCAGGTTTTTTATTGGAATAAATTCCCGAACTTTGTACCCGATAAATAAACGCATCCAACTTATCGAACTGCACCAACTTCGTAATTCAAACTTCGTAATTCGTACCTTAAAATGATTGTACATATTGAAACTCCTGCCCTACTTTTCTCTGCAACTTCCTTGATTTTATTGGCTTATACCAACCGATTTCTAACGATCGCTACCATCATTAGAGGATTAAAAAAAGCTTATAAAGAAAAAGAAAGTAACACTGCTTTATTAGAAATCAAAAACCTAAACTTGCGACTGACCCTTATTCGCTATATGCAAATGGCTGGAGTTTTGAGTCTATTCTTATCGGTTTTCACAATGTTGTTATTATTTTTGGAAGAGCAAGTCTTCGGAGTTTATCTTTTTGGATTGAGCTTGCTTAGTTTGCTTGTTTCACTAGGATTGTCCTTTTGGGAAATCAACATTTCAGTTGGTGCTCTTCGAGTCCATTTGGGTGATTTGACCGAGAAAAAAGAAGTAAAATAAAAATATTTTAAAAAAAGGCAAAAGAATTCACAACGAGATTAAACCCTTTAACAAAATCTAAGTCCAACTTTCATAGCACTTTAGATTATGGACAACCACACCCTTTGGTCATTGCGCCTCGGATATTCAGGCAAACAATCAAAAACTATCGAAAAAATAGGCTTGAAAAAGTTCTTGGAACAATCTTATGACACAAAAGTGGATTCGAAAATTCCTGATTTTTTAGAAAACAGTCCAAAATCTTTAGACGAATACAAAGAACTTCGCAAGAAATACAAAACCTCAAGTCCTGATGAAGTGAAAGAAATGCGCAAAAAAGAAGGGCAAACTTCCTTTGATATGAAAGCCTGGTGGATTGCTAAAATGAACGAAGATGAATTTCCGCTTCGCGAAAAAATGACTTGTTTCTGGCACAATCATTATGTTTCGACTTTTCAGAAAGTGAAAGTCAATTATTGGGTTTTTCAGCACAATCAAATTTTGAGGGAGAATGCTTTTGGCAATTTTAAAATCTTGACCAAAAAAATCATTCAAAGCAATGCCATGGTACGTTATCTGGACAATGTGGACAACCGAAAAGACAAACTTAACGAAAATTTAAGTCGTGAATTGCTCGAACTTTTCACCCTTGGAATAGGAAACTATACCGAAGATGATATTAAAAATGGAGCCAAAGGACTTGCTGGATTGGGCATTGGCGAAGAAAACGCCGTTTACAGAAGATTTTTCGAATACGATGAAAGCTTTGATTACTTTGGAAAAAAGGGGAATTTCAAAATAGAAGAAATGATAGACATCATTTTCGAACAGCCCAATATTCCGTATTTGATTACTCGAAAGATACTGAAATGGTTCATTTATGATAATCCAAAGGATGAATTAGTGCAATATTATGGCGATTATTTCAAGAAAATGAAATTTGAGATCCAACCGCTTTTAACCAAAATTTTTACTGAAGAATTTGCCAAAAACAATTCGGGTTCCAAAATAAAAAATCCATTAGAATACAGTTTACAATTAAGGAACGAACTGAATATAGAAAATCCCAATGGGAAGTTGATTGCCTTTTTCCTCAAGGAACAAGGAATGGATTTATTCAATCAGCCAAATGTAAAAGGCTGGGATGGTGGCAATTCTTGGTTGACTTCGCAGGTTTTTTTGCAGCGAAATAATGTTGCCGATATGCTCTGCAATGGGAAAAACTTGGCTCGAGGTAAGAAAGAAATGGATGAAAATTCGATGATGAAACAAAATCCAAATACGCTGTTGAACGTAAAACTGAATTGGAACAAAGAAGGAAACAACAAAGAAATTATTGCCGAACTCAAAAACCGATTGTTGTTTCAAACCGATGAAACCGAACAAAAAGATTTTGAGAAAATCCTAAAATACGATTTCGATAGCAAGACCGAAGGTTCTGAATATGCCGTGATGCGATTGTTTAATTTTATGATTAAAACCCCTGAATTTCAACTCATTTAAGATTTAGCAATTATGAAAATGGACAGAAGAAGATTTTTGACCTTAACAGGAACTTTCACGGGCGGTTCACTTCTATTGCCTGATTTTTTATACTCTTTTGGAGCTCAAAATGGTTTGGTTTTGGGCGAACAATGCGTAATTTTTGTTCAGTTAAATGGTGGAAATGATGGTTTAAATACTTTTATTCCGTTTGAAGATGCTCTTTATTATAATTTGCGTCCAACAATTGCTCTTTCAAAAAATGAAGTTTTAAATTCATCAAAAGGAATGGCGTTTCATCCGGCTTTAAAAGGATTTGCGAGTATGCAACAAAGTGGCGATTTATCCGTGATACAAAATGTGGGGTATCCAAATCCAGTTCGTTCCCATTTTCGAAGTCAGGAAATTTGGCAAACTGCTCCCACAAATCAGGAATATTTAAATGATGGATGGTTAGGACGTTATTTGGATTTGCAATGCAAGGAACATCAACCTACGGCGGGAATAAACATAGATAGCATTGACAATTTAGCTTTGAAAGGCGAAGAAGCCAACTCGATTACAGTAAAAGACCCTAACCGATTCAAAACCAAAAGCAAGTCTGAAAATGAAAGTCTATTATCCAACAATCCGCAATTGGATTTTGTTCGAAAAATTGCCAATTCAGTTGTAGAAGGCTCCAATGATATCCAAAAAGCAGTAGCAAAATCGGCAGTTTCAGATGTGGTTTATCCCAAAACTGGTTTAGCAAAAAACCTAGAATGGATTTCGAAATTGATCAAAGGAAACCTGAATTCAAAAATTTATTATACTTCGTTGGGCGGTTTTGACACTCACGACAATCAACTTGCTATTCACAAAAACAAATTGAAAGAACTCAATGATGCGGTTTATAGTCTCTACGAAGATTTAAAAAAATCGCAACAATTGCAAAACGTAACGATTGTAGTTTTCTCGGAATTTGGTCGTCGCGTGAAAGACAATGGACGAGGAACTGATCACGGAACAGCTGCGCCAATGTTTATAATTGGAGGGAATAATCGCGGGAAAATCATTGGCAACAACCCCAATCTTTCGGATTTGGACAATGGTGATTTGAAATACGAAATTGATTTTAGAAGTGTTTATGCTTCTATTTTGAAAAATAAATTGGCTTTTGACGCGTCGGAAATTGGAATACAAAATAAAGCCTTAGAAGGTCTTTTCTAAAATAAACAAAATTTCTATCCTTCAACTCGCAACTATACCTTACTTTTGCCTTCCACTAAAAAAAAAATATGTTTGATATTTCAATGACGGAATGGGTAGGCTATTTAGCCTCAATAGTTTTAATGATTTCATTTCTAATGAAAAATATTAACACTTTAAGAATAATAAATTCTATGGGATGTTTATTGTTTGTTGTTTATGGAATTTTGTTGGCAACATCTTGGCCCATAATCATTTCCAATACCTTTATATTAGGAGTAAATATTTATTATTTAACAAAACACTATAGGGCAATAAACTAATGTTTGCAAAAATTATTTATAAAAATCTATTGGAGGAACATAGTGAAGCATAAATTTTTTATCTAATTTATTAAAAAGAGAAAAACTAAGTTTAAAACTTAGTTTTTCTCTTTATTTTTGAAAAATGAATTCACTATTCCAATCGGAACCTTTAGTTTTAAATTTGCCAGACGCAGCAATCATTTACTATCCCCATTTTTTTGACAAAAAAGAGGCTGATGCTATTTTTGAACAATTAACAACTGAAATCCCTTGGCATCAAGACAATATTCGAGTTTTTGGAAAAATTCATCCGCAACCTCGATTGACAGCTTTGTTTGGAAATGAAGGAAAAACGTATTCCTATTCGAATATCAAAATGCAGCCACATCCTTGGAATTTACTTCTGCAAAAAATAAAATCGCAAATTGAAACGGTTGTTAAAACGGATTTTACGACAGTACTACTCAATCAGTATCGCGACGGAAAAGACAGCAACGGTTGGCATGCTGATAACGAAAAGGAACTGGGTATCAATCCTATAATTGCTTCTCTAAGTTTTGGAGTAGAACGCGTTTTTCAACTGAAACACAATTCGATTTCGGGTTTAAAACAAAATATTTTGCTAGAACACGGTAGCTTATTAGTGATGAAAGGAACGACCCAGCATTTCTGGAAACATCAAATTCCGAAAACCGCAAAACCCATTGGATCGAGAATAAATCTAACATTTCGTGTCATCAAATAATAATTCTCAAAAAATTTATTAGATTTGGAATAAAATATTGAGAATATGAATGAAGTCATTTCTTATTTTACTACAATCCCAACATCGCACAGGAGTTTGATTCTTGCAGGAGGAATCACCCTTTTTTGGATAATAGAAAATGCATTTCCACTTTTCAATTTTAATTATAAAAAATGGCAGCACGCCGGAATAAATTTTTTCTTGACGCTGACCACTATAATTATCAATTTTAGTTTGGCCTTTATTTTATTGAAAACTAGCGATTGGAATGTTACTAATAATTTTGGCGTATTGCAATGGTTGCCACAAATGCCGCTTTGGCTTTATGTCATAATTGGCTTGCTGTTGCTGGATTTAATTGGAGCTTATTTGGTTCATTTAGTAGAACACAAAGTTAAATTTTTATGGCATTTTCACTTGATTCATCACACTGATACTTGGGTGGACACCACTTCGGGAAATAGGCATCATCCGGGCGAAAGTGTCATCCGGTTTATCTTTACCACGCTAGGAGTACTAATTGTTGGGAGTCCGATGTGGATGGTATTTATGTATCAAACTATTTCGGTGGTTTCGACCCAATTTACGCATGCAAATATTTCCTTACCCAAAAAAATGGATGCTTTTTTGAGCTATTTTATAGTGTCACCAAACATGCACAAAGTTCATCATCATTATAAACTGCCTTATACAGACAGTAATTATGGGAATATTTTTTCGATTTGGGACCGTCTTTTTGGAACATTTATGTATCTCCCGAAAGAAGAAATCGTTTACGGTATTGACACTTATATGGAAGCCGAAGACAACAATCAACTGAATAATTTATTAAAAATACCCTTCAAAAATCAACGTTCTCCAAAAATCGATTAAAAACAGTAAAAAAAAATCCCTTTTGACACAAAGTAATTATTTTTTTTATTAATATTGGGAATATATTTGAAAACAAATTTATTAATCATAGCCAATTAATACCATTGAATTAATTTTCACCTAATGAAGAAGAGTAACCGCAAAGAATTGACTTGGGAACAAACAGAGAAACTTGTTACGTTTGCCTTGGAAGAAAAAAATCCTTTTGAAATCATCAAAAAAGAATTTGGTTTAGCCGAAAAAGAAGTTCTTGAAATTATGAAAAAAAAGATGCCCGCAGAAAAATTTGAAATGTGGAAAAAGAAAGCCGCTGGAAGTAAACCAAAACCAAAACCACTTAAAATAGATGATTTTGATGAAGATCTAGACGGAAAATATTATATAAAAAACAAACTCGATTAATTAGAAAGCTCCTATCAGCAAGGGAGTTTTTTTTATACCTACTTTTGCCTTTTATATCCAATGCAGACGCTAACAATTCCTCGCTTTCAAAGTCTAACACCCTAGACAAAAATTATCACTATTAATGAAAAAAATATTCTTGGCATTTGTATTTGCCACGGCTCTTTGGAGTTGTAAAACAACCAATATAACGACTGCTGTTTCTCGAAAAAATGAGATTCAGGTCAGCATAAATCTGAGTGATATTAAAAATGACAAAGTTTTGGTTACCGTGAATGCACCAACAATTCTGACTGATAACATCATCTATCGCTTACCAAAAATGGTTCCCGGAACGTATTCAGAAGATAATTTTGGTAGGTATATTGAGGACTTAAAAGCATTTGACACCAAAGGAAATTCATTGGAAATAAAAAAATTAGACGAGAATTCGTGGTCAATTTCCAATGCAAAAACTTTGGACAAAATTACCTATTTAGTAAACGATACTTATGATTTAGAAACTGGAAAAGGTTTTGGCAATGATGCTATTTTTTCACCTTCGGGTTCCAATATTGAAGACGGTAAAAATGTTATGCTCAACACGCATTGCTTTGTGGGTTATTTTACAAATTATATGACAATTCCCTATAAATTAACCGTTTTTCATCCAGCTAAACTTTGGGGAGCAACCTCAATGATAGACAAAGATTCAAGTGCAACAAAAGATGTATTTGTAACTTCTCGCTATGCTGAATTGGTCGAAAATCCAATTATGTATTCAAAACCTGACTACACCACTTTCAATGTTGACGGTATGGAAATTCTAATTGCAGTATATTCACCCACTGGAAAAATCACTGCAGAAAGTCTTACACCAGATATGAAAACGATGATTACAGCCCAAAAACAATTTTTAGGCAACATAAATTCAACAAAAAAATACAGTGTCTTATTGTATTTATCCTCGATGAAAAAAGATGCACAAGGTTTTGGAGCTTTGGAACATCCAACGGCAACAACCGTCGTGTTTCCAGAAATGATTCCAAAAGAACAATTAAGTGTGTTGATGAAAGACGTGGTTTCGCACGAGTTTTTTCATATTGTAACTCCATTGACAATTCACTCTCAAGAAATTCAAAATTTTGATTACAATGCCCCAAAAATGTCCAAACATTTATGGATGTATGAAGGCGTAACGGAGTATTTTTCGAATCTTTTTCAAATCAATCAAGGATTAATTGACGAAGAGGAATTTTACACCCGTATTTCGGAAAAAATTGAAAACGCCAGTAAACTCAATGACACAATGCCGTTTACAACGATGAGTAAAAATGTTCTTGTAGAACCCTATAAAGCGCAATATTTGAATGTGTATGAAAAAGGAGCTTTGATAGGAATGTGTATCGATATTGTCATAAGAGAAAAAAGCAAAGGCGAAAGGGGAATTCTTGATTTAATGCAAAAATTATCCCGTAAATACGGTGTTTCTAAAGCTTTTAACGATGAGGAGCTTTTCGCAAAAATTACTGAACTGACTTATCCAGAAGTGGGTGATTTCTTGAAAACTTATGTTTCTGGACCGACGCCTATTCCGTATGAAATTTATTTGGCAAAAGTGGGCGTGGCAAAAGCTAGCATAAAAATTACTGGAAACGCTTTCGAAAAAGACGATGTACAATACATTGCAATAACAGGAAAAAAAGAGGAAATTATCGTTAATTCTAATATGGAATTAAATGATTTTTTTACTAATTTGGGTCTTGTGGGAGGTGATATTATAATGGCTGTTAACGATAAAAATTATACCCCAAAAAACATCAATGAAATACTATATGATTGTGAAAATTGGAAAGAAAATGATGCCATAACCCTAAAAATAAGACGCAATGGAGTGGAACAAATAATCAAGGGGACAGTCAAATTACCATTCGAAGAAAAAGAAGGACTTAAAGCTATTGACACTTCAAAATCGGTATTGAAAGAAGCTTGGCTAAAGGGCTAATACAATTATTTGGTTCACATAAATCCAATTTAGAAATAGATTGAGTTTTTTTTTTTAAATCATCAAGACAATTTTCAATCTTTCCAAACAATTTTCTTTATTTTGCAAAAAATTATAAACACCAATGAAAAAAACTATTATTGCATTCGTTAGCCTTTTAATTTTGTCTTCTTGCAACAAGAACGAATCAAAAACAAATTTACACCTTACCGGAAATATTAAAGGATTGAAAAAAGGAACTTTGTATATCCAAAAAGTTGTAGACACCAGCCTTGTAGCAATAGACACCGTTGTTATCGACGGCAATTCAAAATTTGAAAGCGATTTGAATTTAGAATCTCCTGAAATGCTTTATTTGTTTTTGGACAGAGGTGTGAGCAATTCAATGGATAACAATCTGCTATTTTTTGCCGAACCAGGAAATATTAACATCGAAACAAATTTAGATTCTTTTATTGCCAGCGCGAAAATTACCGGTTCCAAAAATCAGGATATTTATGAAGAATATAAAAAAATAAATACGCGATTTAGAGATCAAAATCTAGACTTAATACAGCAAAAATTTAATGCCATCAAAAATAGTAATCTAAAAGCAATAGATAGTTTAACTGCCAGTCAGGAAAGCAATACCAAACGCAAATATTTGTTTGCCACTAATTTTGCCATTAACAACAGAGATTATGAAGTGTCACCTTACATCGCTTTATCAGACATCTATGACATCAATATGAAATATTTGGACACCATCCAAAAATCGATGTCTCCAAAAGTAGCAAAATCACTTTATGGAAAAAAATTGACCGAATTTGTGGCAAAAGTTAAAGCCCAGAAATAAACTTGCTTTAATTCTTGTTTAAATTTACAAATCAATACAACAGTTAAAACAAGAAATTAATAAGTGCATCAAATAGTATGATAACGACAGAATAAAGTTAAATCTAAAAGGAATGAGCCCGATACAATATCGAGCTCATCACTATTAAAATCATTATAAATTTGTCTAAACTTTGGCGGTTTAAGATGGAAGCTTTTTTGTTGAAAAATAGAGATTATTTAGATTCCAAAAAAATTCATTTTCAAAGAAAATGATTCTTTGAGATCCCGAAGAAGCGGGATAAGCGATTCACACACTTTTTTGCAATGCAAAAAAGTGGTTCTCTGCTTACATATTCCGTCTATATTGACCCCCAACTTCAAACAAGGCACTGGTAATTTGTCCCAAAGAACAAAACTTCGTCGCTTCCATCAAATGTCCGAACAAATTTTCGTTTTTGATAGCTGCTTCTTGAAGCAATCTCAATTGTTCCTTCACTTTATCTGGATTGGATTGGTGCAAATTAGCCAACATCGTGATTTGGTATTTTTTCTCTTCTTCGGTGGCACGAATCACTTCGGCAGGAATAATTGTTGGCGAACCTTTGGAACTCAAAAAAGTGTTCACGCCAATAATTGGAAATTCGCCCGTGTGTTTCAAAGTTTCGTAATACAAACTTTCTTCTTGGATTTTACTTCTTTGATACATCGTTTCCATCGCGCCAAGAACTCCACCACGCTCATTAATTCGGTCAAATTCCAACAAGACGGCTTCTTCCACTAAATCCGTCAATTCTTCGATGATGAATGACCCTTGAATTGGATTTTCGTTTTTGGTCAAACCTAATTCCTTATTGATAATCAACTGGATGGCCATTGCACGACGCACACTTTCTTCCGTTGGCGTGGTAATCGCTTCGTCATAAGCATTGGTATGCAAGGAATTACAGTTGTCATAAATGGCATATAATGCTTGCAAAGTGGTGCGAATATCATTAAAATCGATTTCCTGCGCGTGAAGCGAACGACCTGAAGTTTGAATGTGGTATTTTAACATTTGCGCTCTTTCGTTGGCTCCATATTTATTTTTCATCGCTTTCGCCCAAATTTTTCGAGCCACACGACCAATTACGGCATATTCGGGATCAATTCCATTGGAAAAAAAGAACGATAAATTGGGACCAAAATCATTGATATTCATTCCACGACTCAAATAATATTCCACATAAGTAAAACCATTGGAAAGCGTGAATGCCAATTGTGAAATAGGATTTGCTCCAGCCTCGGCAATGTGATAACCCGAAATGGAAACCGAATAAAAGTTTTTTACCTTTTCAGAAATGAAATATTCCTGAACGTCTCCCATCAAACGCAAAGCAAATTCTGTTGAGAAAATACAGGTGTTTTGCGCTTGGTCTTCTTTGAGAATATCTGCTTGAACTGTACCGCGAACTTTGGAAAGTGTTTTGGATTTAATTTCGTTATAAATTTCCAAAGGCAAAACTTGGTCTCCGGTCACACCCAAAAGCATCAATCCCAAACCGTTGTTTCCTTCTGGCAAAGCCCCCCAATCCCCAAAGGGGGAGTTGCAACTACTGTAAAAAGGTCTTTGAATAGCTTTATCATCAAATTTTTCTTTTAATTTGGCTTCAACAATTAATTCCAAATTATTCTTTTTTATATAAATTTCACATTGTTGGTCGATGGCAGCATTCATAAAAAAACCCAACATCATTGGCGCAGGCCCATTAATGGTCATACTCACCGAAGTCATCGCATCGACCAAATCGAAACCGGAATACAATTTTTTGGCATCATCGAGACAACAGATGGAAACTCCCGCATTCCCGATTTTTCCGTAAATATCAGGGCGAATGTGTGGATCATTTCCGTATAAAGTCACGCTATCGAAAGCTGTTGAAAGTCGTTTGGCAGGCAAACCAGCGCTCACATAATGAAAGCGTTTATTGGTTCGTTCTGGACCACCTTCGCCAGCAAACATTCTAGACGGATCTTCTCCTTCTCTTTTAAAAGGATATAAACCAGCGGTGAAAGGAAATTCTCCTGGCACGTTTTCCTGCAAATTCCAACGCAAAATATCGCCCCAAGCTTGATACTTTGGCAAAGCAATTTTTGGAATTTGCGAATGCGAAAGCGATTCAGTGTGGGTTGCAATCTTGATTTCTTTATTTCGAACCTTGAATGTATAGAACGGTTCTTTGTATTTGTTAACTTTCTCTTTCCAAGTCAGGATTATTTCCCAATTATAGGAATCCAAATCCATTTTTACCTTGTCAAATTGATTCAATAATAAATTTAGAAAAATTTTATTTTCAGCAGTATCAGGTTTTTGTAATTCCAAAGCCGTTGGCAAAACGGAATCTTCATTAATTCCAGCCTTGTTCAATTCAGGGACTTTCCCAGAAACCGATTCAATGGTTTTGAAAATGCCGTATAATTTCTGGGCAACCTGTTCTTGGCTCAAAGCCGTTGCATCGTATTTTCTGTTATTTTCAGCTATTTCAGATAAATAGCGGGTTCTTTGTGGCGGAATCACGAAGACTTTTTCGCTCATTTCGTGCGAAATTTCAAAAGTAGATTTCAAATCGGAATTTGTTTTCTCGTGAATCTTGTCCATTATCGCTTTGTACAAAGTATTCATTCCCGGATCGTTAAACTGGGATGCAATTGTTCCAAAAACGGGTAATGTATCTAAATCCGTATCCCAAAGATTATGGTTGCGTTGGTACTGCTTTTTCACGTCTCGCAAAGCATCCAAAGAACCGCGTTTGTCAAATTTATTTATCGCAACCAAGTCGGCAAAATCGAGCATATCAATTTTTTCCAATTGTGTGGCTGCTCCAAATTCGGGCGTCATTACATAAAGAGAAACATCAGAATGCTCTGTGATTTCGGTATCAGACTGTCCAATTCCGGAAGTTTCAAGAATTATAATGTCATATTTTGCCGCTTTTATGACTTGGATTGCTTCAGCAACATATTTTGATAAAGCCAAATTGGATTGTCGCGTTGCCAAGGATCGCATATAAACTCTGGGATTATTGATGGCATTCATCCGAATCCTGTCACCAAGCAAAGCACCGCCTGTTTTACGTTTCGATGGATCAACAGAAATTATTCCGATAGTTTTTTCTGGAAAGTCGATTAAAAAACGACGCACCAATTCGTCCACCAAAGATGATTTTCCTGCACCACCAGTTCCAGTAATACCAAGAACTGGAGTTTTAGAACCCTTGTTTATTTTATGAATTTTATCCAATGTAGAAGCTGCAATTTCAGGAAAATTCTCTGCTGAAGAAATAATTCTCGCAATTGCCGTTGGCTTTTTATCTTCCAAATCATTGATTTCATTATTTAATTTATCGCCAATAGAATAATCCGATTGTTGCACCAAATCATTGATCATTCCTTGCAATCCCATCGCTCGACCATCGTCCGGCGAATAAATTCTGGTAATTCCATAGGCTTGTAATTCCGCAATTTCAGAGGGAAGAATTACGCCGCCACCTCCACCAAAAATTTTGATATGAGCTGCTCCTTTTTCTTTTAGCAAATCGTGCATGTACTTGAAATACTCGTTGTGACCGCCTTGGTAGGAAGTCATAGCGATGGCATTGGCATCCTCTTGAATGGCAGTATTCACGACTTCCTCAACGCTTCTGTCGTGCCCCAAATGGATAACCTCAACTCCGGTAGACTGAATTATTCTTCGCATAATATTGATGGCTGCATCGTGACCATCAAAAAGTGATGCCGCAGTTACAATTCTTACTTTATTAACAGGGATATACGGTTTTACTAATTCCATTTTATGAATATGATAATTTTATTAGCGCAATTTACAATTATTTTTAATAATCATTTGTTTCCAATTTTGATTATTGATAAAAAAATGCATCAATTTTTTTTAGAAGTCTCGTTATGAGTTTTATGTTTCCAAATAAAATTATGGCTTTATTATTGATTAAGTAGTATTTTTGACCCAAGCCTTAAATAAAATGGCAAAGGAAACTAATCAAAAACTAACCCAAATGAAAAAAATTGTATTGTTAGTATTAGTCGTATTTCAACTTTCTGCTTGCGCCGAAATGCAGCAGGTTATGAATCAATTTCCGCAGACCCAAGGCATTGGAGGAATAGACATTTCAGCAGGATTGAAGGAAGCTTTGAACAATGGTATTTCTAAACAAGTGGTAAAATTGACTGCCACGGACGGGTTTTACAAAAACGAAGTTGTAAAAATAGTACTTCCGGACGAATTGAGAAAAGTAGATGCAGGTTTGAGAAAAATAGGACTTGGTTCCTTGGCCGATGATGGACTAAAAGTACTCAATCGTGCTGCCGAAGATGCAGTAAAAGAAGCTACTCCTATATTTGTGGATGCCGTGATGAATATGTCTTTTACAGATGCTAAAACCATTTTGATGGGAAATGAAAACTCAGCTACAGCTTATTTGCAAAACACAACTTCGACTGCTTTGTACGGAAAATTCAATCCCGTAATCAAAAATTCGTTTACTAAAGTGGGCGCTGACAAAGTTTGGGCAAATATCATAACCAAATACAATCTCATTCCATTTGTGCAAAAAGTAAATCCTGACTTGACTGATTATGTGACCAACCAAGCGATGACTGGTGTTTTCAAAATGATTGCTGTCGAAGAAAAAAACATTAGAACCAATTTGAATGCAAGAACTTCCATTTTGTTGCAAAGGGTTTTTGCCATGCAAGACAAATATTAATGCAAGTATTAAGTAGTAATTACGAATTACACTGATAATAAATATTCGGGAATATAATATTAAATAATTCTAATTACTTACAACAATTTTCAATCAAAATATAAAATCCATATTCAGCAAAATCAACTTGCTCACAAATTCAATTTTATGCAAAAAATTATCATCCTCATTCATTGTGAAGACCAAAAAGGAATTATTGCCGCTGTAACGGATTTCATTCTAAAAGTAGAAGGAAATATCATTTATATTGACCAACATGTTGATGTGGAGCAAGGCGTTTTTTTTATGCGATTAGAATGTGAACTTACCAATAAAAACAGTAATCTTACGGCGATAAAAAATGTTTTTGAAATATCTATAGCGGCAGATTTTAAGATGTCTTGGGAGATTCATCCAAAAGAGCAAAAACCAAAAATGGCCTTGTTTGTATCGAAATACGACCACTGTTTATACGATATTTTGGGTCGTTACAGTGCCGGTGAATTGAATGTGGAAATTCCATTGATTATAAGCAATCACGAGGATTTAAAACCTATTGCTAATCGTTTTGACATTCCGTTTTATTATGTTCCTTTTACCAAAGAAAATAAAGAAGAAGCCGAAAAACAACAAATCGAATTACTCCAAAAACACGCGATAGATTTCGTAGTCTTGGCACGTTACATGCAAATCATCACGCCTACTTTAATTGATTTGTATGAAAATAAAATCATCAACATTCACCACTCGTTTTTGCCTGCTTTTCCAGGCGCGAAGCCTTATCATTCGGCATTTAAAAGAGGCGTGAAAATCATTGGAGCCACAAGCCATTATGTTACGCAACATTTGGACGAAGGCCCCATTATTGAGCAAGACATCACTCGAGTTTCGCACATCAATTCCATCGAGGATTTTATTATGAAAGGACGCGACTTAGAACGTATCGTTTTGGCAAGAGCCATAAAACTCCACGCCGAACGAAAAACGATGGTTTATGACAATAAAACGGTAGTCTTTTATTAAAAAATTAACGGAATCACAACAAAGTAATAACAAATACTTAACAACATTAAATATAAAAATTTTAGATCTTTGTAAAATAATAAACTGGTAATTTATTATTTTGGTTTTGGTTAGTAAAAGAATCGTCCCGCAATTTGCGGGACATTTTTTTTGCCAACTATTGAAACAAACTGCTGTTTTCAAAAAAACTGTCTTTTTTTTCAAAAAAGTTTATCCAGATTATTAAATTCTACATAAAATCTTAACTAATATCCAACAAACAAATAACAAATCATTAACAACATTCAATCGAAAAGTATCCGACCTTTGTAGGGTAATGAACTGGTTATTTATTACACTTTAATAAATTGGTTATTTATTAATTGGTTTTTGGTTAGTTAAAGAATTGTCCCGCAAATTGTGGGACATTTTTTATTTAGTTAAACCAATGAAAGACAAGACTTCATTGTTAAAAATAACAGGCTGCTCCACATTGACCACGTGACCGCATTTTTCTATCACAAATAATTTTGAAGATTTATAATGCTTTTCGACCACTAAGCGAACGGATGGCAAAAACATATAATCTTCTTCCCCCATAACATAAAGTGTTGGAATATCCAATTCGACTTGGCGAAACCACTTGAGTATTGGATTAATTTCGGCAGTGAGTTTAAACCATTTTATGAATTCTTTTTGGTATAATTTTTTGGCTTCATTGATAAAAAGCAAACGGGATTGTTTGTGACTTTTTTTGGGCATAATCACAAATGCAAAAAACTTGTACAAGACCAAATAAGGCAAGACATATTTAAATGTATTTCCTAATTTCATTAAAATTTGGGAGCGAAAATTCATTTTTAAAATCGCTCCGCCCAATATCATACTTTGCACACGTTCCGGATGCATTTCGGCCAATTGTCGAATCAGGATTGTGCCGAGAGAAATCCCAACAAAATGTGATTTTTCAATCTTTAAATGGTCAATAACTTCTAGAACATCATTGGCAATCGACTCAAAAGTATATTTTTGCTTAAACGCTTTTTTGATTTGGGAATTTGAATTTCCGTGCCCTCGCAAATCTAGCAACAACACATTATATTGACTTTTAAAATCCCGAATTTGTTTGAACCATATAGACGAACTTCCGCCAGCACCGTGGACAAAAGTCACCCACTGATCGCTGTTTTCGTTTTTGTATATAGTGTAGTTTATCATAGAATTTTTGAATGAAGATTAACGGTTTTTGATTTTTGACTGAAGATTAACGATTTTTGATTTCAGATTTGGTGTTTATAAATATAAATTTGCTAAATTTTAATGGTTTTGCCCATCTGAAATCAAAAATCGTTAATCAAAAATCTGCAATCATTTTAATATCTCTTCCATTTCCTGTTGCATTTTTAGCGCTTCTCCCCTAGCCTTTTCTGCAAAATCTATTCCTTTTGAAGCATAAATAATGGCCCTTGAAGAATTGATTAACAGCCCAACATTGGCGTTCATTCCGTATTTGCAAACTTCTGATAAGCTGCCGCCTTGTGCGCCAACTCCGGGAACGAGTAAGAAACTGTCTGGAACAATTTTGCGGATTTCTGCAAAATATTCGGCTTTGGTGGCTCCAACTACATACATCAGGTTTTCGGAATTTTTCCAGGTTTTTGATGTTTCCAAAACTTGTTTGTACAATTCTTTAGCTACGCTCCGTTCGGCTTCGCCTCGGGTTCCATCAACATTTAAAGTTTGAAAATCAAAAGCACCTTCATTAGAAGTCAAAGCCAACATAATAGTGTGTTTATTTTCGAAAGCCAAAAATGGCTCCACCGAATCTTTTCCCATATATGGAGCAACGGTAACACTATCAAAGTTCAAATCTTCGAAAAAAGCTTTGGCATACATCGAAGAAGTATTTCCAATATCGCCCCGTTTTGCGTCGGCAATAGTGAAAATTTCAGGATGATTTTCGTTGATGTAATTGATAGTTTTTTGCAATGAAGTCCAACCTTTTAATCCATAAGCTTCATAAAAAGCGGTGTTGGGTTTATAGGAAACAGCCAAATCGTGTGTCGCATCGATTATCGCTTTATTGAATTCGAAAATCGGGTCTTCAAGTTCTAAAAGATGTTGTGGGATTTTTGTTAAATCGACGTCCAATCCTATACAAAGAAAGGACTTTTTGATTTTGATTTGGTCAATTAGGTGCTGGGTGTTGGGTGTTGGGTTGTTTGTGGCCATCGACAATATTTATGATTTGGTATCAACAAATTTCTTAAGAGACTGTATTCTCTTTTGTATTATATTCAATTCTAAAATAATTTCAGAACAAACGCTGTCTGCAATAAAGCCAATATCTTTCGCTATTTCTATTTGAGTTTCTAACTCAAATGATGAGCCTAAACTTATTTGCAAAAACCTAGAAAAATCTTTCTGAGAAGTTCTGGAACAACCTTCGGCAATGTTCGATGGAATTGAAACAGCACATCTGTTAATTTGAGAAACTAAACCAAATTTTTCTTCTTTTGGAAATTTGCCAGTGATAAAGTAAATTTTCTTAACTAACATAACCGAACATTTCCAAACTTCTAAATCTCTAAAGTTCCTCATATACTGTATTTTAAGACCAAAAACCCAAAACCTAACACCCAAAACCTATATTAAAAAACCTCACTAGCCTCTTTCAATTTTTCCGTATTGTTAACTAATGCTAACTCGTCAACAATTTTTTGGATGTCACCATTCATTATGTTTCCTAAATCATACAACGTCAATCCCACACGGTGATCCGTTACTCGACCTTGGGCATAATTGTAGGTTCTAATTTTGGCCGAACGATCGCCTGAACTTACTTGCGAAGTACGTTTTGAAGCATCTTGTTCTTGTTTTTTGGCCAATTCTTGTTCATACAAACGAGAACGCAAAACCGTCAAAGCTTTGTCTTTATTCTTGTGTTGCGATTTTTGATCCTGACATTGCGCCACCAAACCTGTTGGAATGTGCGTCAGACGAACCGCCGATTTCGTGGTATTTACTGATTGTCCACCAGGTCCTGACGAACAGAAGAAATCCACACGAACATCGTTCATATCAATTTGCACATCAAATTCCTCCGCTTCGGGAAGCACCATAACGGTTGCTGCCGAGGTGTGAACACGCCCTTGGGTTTCGGTTTGAGGAACACGTTGCACCCGGTGAACGCCTGCTTCAAACTTCAACGTTCCGTAAACGTCTTCGCCTGTAACTTCAAAAATCACCTCTTTGAATCCACCCGAAGTTCCTTCGTTCATATCCACAACCGAAGTTCTCCAACCTCGATTTTCGCAATATTTAGTGTACATACGAAACAAATCTCCCGCAAAAATACTGGCTTCATCGCCACCTGTTCCGGCACGAATTTCGACCATTACATTTTTAGCATCTTCCTCGTCCTTTGGAATCAACATAAACTTGATTTCATCCTCCAGTTCCGGTAATCTTTCTTTGGCTTCTTCGAGTTGCATTTTGGCCATTTCGGTCATATCCGCATCTGAATTATCTGCAATAATCTCGTTGGCTTCCTCGATATTAGCCATCAAAATGACATATTCGTCACGTTTTTCGACCAAAGCTTTCAAACCTTTATATTCTTGATTCAATTGCACATAACGCTTCTGATCGCTGATCACATCGGGCTGAATAATCAAGTCCGAAATCTCGTCGAAACGTTGTTTTACTATTTGAAGTCTATCTAACATTTTCTTATTCCTTTATTTCTTCTCGTTTTTAATTTTTGCCAAAGGGCAGAAGGAACCTCTTACTACGTTTTGTTTATTTTTACAAATCGTCTTTCGGTTCGGAGTGCAAAATTACGAAAAAGAATGGAGATTTTAGAATGCAGATTTTAGATTTTAGATTTTAGATGTTTTTGGGGAGGAGTTGTTGTGCGTTTTTAGCTGTAAAAAGAATAACCATTCAGTATAGCACTGTTTTTGCATTGCCTCCAGCTTTAGCAGGAGAAAAAGGAATTTATGTAGAATTGGCTTTAGCCAAAATAGATGCTATTTTGGCTAAAGCCATTATAATCAACCCAATTTTATTTCTCCAGCTAAAGCTGGAGGCAATTCAATGTCTTGAAAACAGAATGTACTCAATAGTTGCAAAAAAGAGATTTAACCAGCTGTTTGAAAAAAATTTCAAAAAAAGAATAGGG
>Ga0209702_10002260_pt1 | contig 34371 bp, 21 predicted proteins | sample FRY01_FD_187210 | JGI IMG/M metagenome (GOLD analysis project Ga0209702, IMG submission 187210) | Freshwater microbial communities from Lake Fryxell liftoff mats and glacier meltwater in Antarctica - FRY-01 (SPAdes) (version 2) | ecosystem: Environmental > Aquatic > Freshwater > Ice > Glacier...
GAAGGACAGAGGCTGTACGCGTCTCTAAACGACCGTGTCCCTTGTCGACTTCCGTATGGCTCGTCAGCGCTGGCGGCGTCACCTCATCGATGGTCCGCCGCCGCAGGTCGTGCGCCTCCCGAAACGCGGCCTGGGTCTGCGTGTGTAACGCGCTCTGGTTACCTTTGAGGCCCATCAGATAGTCGCCGCCTTGCGCGCGGATTTGCTGGGCGATCTTGACCTGCGCACCCATCGCGTCCATCGACACAAGCGCGCCGCGAAGGTCAAGGAGCCGCAACAGCTCGGGAATTGCTGTGATTTCATTCGACTTCTGCTCTGTTGGCTTCTGGGCTATGACAAGCTCGGATTCACACCACAAAGCGTGGACCCTATGGAGCGCCTTCTTGGCGGCGCTATGGTCATGCGAGCGCCGATGGGTCTGGCCGTCGACAGCTATCTGGCCCTTCAGCCCAAGCGCCAGAAAGACTTCATCCATCCAGGCCCGAAAAGCGCTACGGAACGCCACCTGGTCCAGCGATGCCAGCACCCGCAGAAAAACATCCTGGCTCGGCGGCCCATGCTTCATGTCCAAGAACTCTGCGAGCCATGTCGCATCCTTGTTTCCCCAGTCTTCCAAAGCTTCCGCGTCATTGCAGCCGCACATCGTGCCGAACACCGCGATCGACAACACATTTATCAAGGGATGGCGTATCCCTCGGTTTGACCTCGGATCCGCAACGACCGATAGATGCTGCAGCAGGGACTTCAAGATGCCCGTCGTGGCATCGCCCGTCCTGCCTTCGGCGCCCACCGAACTCTCCAACGTCGACTCCGTCATCGCATCTCTCCCGGCCGGCCGAAGTCGCAGCGCCTCGGCCCCAAGCAAAGATCATGATCACCGAGGACCGTCAACATTGTCGCCGACGAACACGAACCCTCGCTTAGCGGTCCAGATCGGGTCTCCGACGGGGCTGTGAAGACACGGCGCCAGTCGGGTAACCCGCTCCTGCACCCATCCGCGGACCCCGCCCCGACTTTGCGATCGCCCTGCTGTCCGACTGTATTGGCCCAGCCGTTCAAGCGCTCAGTGGTTGGAGCTTGTCTCGTGTGTATTCATCACGATATTGAACGGTCGCCGTCCGGGTCTAGGCCGCGTGTGGTACCACGCTAGACCACCTCGTCGCGATCCCGGAGTCCCCATGGCCCAGCACGTCCTCACAGACGGTCCCATCCCGCGCCAGCTGCGCTCCCTCTGGCTGCCGGCCCTCAGCGCGATGTTCCTCCAGAGCGTCTACGCCTTCGTCGATCTCATCTTCGTCGCGCGCCTCGGCGACCGGGCCGTCGGCGCCCTCGGGATCACGCTCCAGGCCTTCTTCATCATCCTCGCCCTCGGCCAGATGGTGGGCACGACGTCCCTCGCGGATATTAGCCAGGCCTATGGCCGCGACGAGGTTGGCCGCGCCCGCAGCCTCTTTACATTCTATACTCTCGTCGCCCTCGCCCTCGGCCTCATCGCCATGGCCCTCGCGTTCCTCGGTGCCGAGTCCTACGTCTCCGCCTTCACGGACGATCCCGAGGTCCAAGAGCTCGGCTTCGCCTATTTTCAGGCGAACGCGCCGACCTTCCTCTTGCAGCTGCTCATCATGGTCTTCGCTGGGGCCATCCGCGCGTCCGGCGATTTCATGGGGCCCATGCGCATCATGATCGCCTCCGTCGTTATCAACGGGATCCTCGACCCTATCCTGATGTTCGGCTGGGGTCCCATTGAGCCGATGGGCATCGCCGGCGCCGGCTGGGCGACCGTCATCGCGCAGACCTTCTCGGTCTTCGCCTATTCCTGGCAGTTCCTTCGTCCCGGTGAAGGGATCCGGCGCCTCGCCTGGGCCGCGCCGACTTGGGTGGGCGACGCCTTCAAGCGCATCATCACGCGTGGCTTTCCTGCCGGGCTCCAGTTCTTCAGCGTGTACATCTTGGCCGGCATCGTCCTCGCGGCCGTCAAGCCCTATGGCGGCGACTATACCGGCGCCGTGGGCGGCGGATTCCGGATCCTTCAGCAGACCTGGCTGCCGCTCGTGACCCTCGGCTTGGCGGCGGGAACATTTGCAGGTCAAAATATTGGAGCACAACGTAGCGACCGTGTCCGCGCGGTCGCAAGCCTCGCGATGCGATGGGGCTTTATCTACGGCGCCATCGGCGTCTTGATCCTCTTCGTGATGGCCCCGATCTTCGCGTGGCTCGGTGCCGAGGGCGAGGCGCAGCACGGGCTCATTACGGACTACCTCCGCATCTCGTCACCGATGCTGCTGGCCTTCTCGTTCGCCTATATCCCGACCTTCATCCTGCAGGCGGCGGGACACACCCTCGCGCCGATGTTGGCGGCCTTCGCGCGCGTCGCGGTATTGGCCATCCTCGTCTTCGCGATTCTGCCGGCTTTCGACGCTCCGCCGATCGCGATCTTTGTCGCGGCCAGCGCGGCGTCGCTAGTCGAGGGCGGACTCGGTTATTGGCTGCTCAGACGATTCTTGCGTGGGCTGCCGCCGCCCGTCCTTCCCTAGCTGGAGAGCTGCGAGAGGGGGCCGGACGAGAAGCGCGTGTCACCGAAGGAACGCATCTGGGTCTGGCCCATCGCGTGGGCCCAGGTCAGAAGCATGTCGTTGTGGGTTGGGTTGGACAGGCGAAAGTCAAGGTAGCGGCCAGTCTTGAGGAAGCCGCCGCAGCTTCCGGCGAGGACGTAGGGGACATTGTCACGCGTGTGTGAGTTGCCCTGCCCGAGCTCGTTAACCCATACGATCAGGGTGTTGTCGAGGAGGGTCCCGTCGCCTTCGCGCACCGTCTTCATTTTCGCGATGAGATAGGCCATCTGCGCGGCGTACCAACGGTTGATGCGCATGAGCTTGTCCTGCGCGTCGGCGTTCGAGTTGCCCTCGTGCGAGAGGTCGTGGTGGCCTTGGGAGATGCCAAGGTTCGTGAAGACGTGTCCGCCGACCGAGTTCGAGAACTGAATCGTCGCGACCCGGGTGATGTCGCAGGCCATCGCCGACACCGCGAGGTCCATCTGTAGCTGCCCGACGGCCTCGTAGTTGCCCGGCTCCATGTGGGCAGGATACTCCGGCAGCGGCGGCTTCACGCAGTTATCCGACACGCCCGCGACGCTAAGGGTCAGGCGACTCTCGACCTCACGGATCGCCGTGACGTGGGCCTCAAGCTTGGCCCGATCGAAGGCGTCGAGGCGTGGGACTAGGGCGTTGTACTCGCTTAGGACGAGGTCCAGCACGCTCTTGCGCCGGCGCTGTTGCTTAATGAGCTCGGCTGGGCTGGCGTCGAGGTCGCCGAAGAGGCGCTGATAGACGGCGCTAGGGTCGAGCTCGGGGGGAATCGGCTGGTTCGCGCCGAGGTACGACATCCGCGACCACACCGTGGCGCCGTGGACCTGAATGCCGAGCTCTAAACTTTTAAGTTTCGTGGTCTTACCGGCCGTGTTGGCGATGGCCTGGTCGATGGAGATGCCGCCAGCCCAGCCCACGCGCCCGCTCATTCCGCCGCCCTCGAACATGTCGCCTTCGAGGAGCTCACGCGCGGTCAGCATGTGCCCCATACCCGTCTGATGCCCGTCGCCGGGGCCGCTCTTGGCCGAGGTCATGTCGATGCCCTCGCAGACAAGGATGTCGCTCTTGTGGGGCTCAAGAGGCATCAAGATGGGGCTCAGCTGAAAGTTGGTCTCAGTCCCCGTCGGCCGCCAGAAATCTGGGACGGTCCCGTTGGGGCTGAACATGATGATGAGGCGCTTCGGTGGCGTGCTGGCATCAGCCCGCGCGCCGCGCCCCCAGCCGAGGGAGGCCAAGAGAGGCAAACCAACTGTCACGCCGCCTGCCCCGCGGAGAAATGCACGCCTTGACCAGGACTTGTCCATCGCTTCTTTCCTCATGTCGTCCCGGTCTTCGCGCCGGGAATATTCTTTCACGTCAACTTAGTTCGGTCGGCGTCGTGTCAGGGGATCGTCGGGGCGTCGCTGCCCGGGATGATCGCCCGGCGATAGCGGAAGGCCTCGGTCTGTGTCAGCGCCACCATCAGCTCCTTGATGTCCCACGCGTGGGTCTCGAAGGCTTTCATCAAATCATAGAGGTGGCACTCGTCGTCGAAGCCGACATCGCGACCGTGCGCGTAACGGAACCATTGCCGCGCATAACAGGTTCGGACCTCTTCGCTCTCGCCGAGGCGTTGCAGCATCTGGACCGCGTTATCGACCGTTCCATTGGCGTCCCAGGTGAACTTCAGTTCGCCTGACGCGTCGACCAAGAGATCACCCTCGTGGGTGCGCCAGCGGCCGATTGGGTCGTAGTTCTCGAAGGCTAATCCGACGGGGTCCATCTTGGTGTGGCAGCCGGCGCACTGGGGGTCGTCCGTGTGTTGGCGGAACCGCTCGCGCGTGGTGAGGTTCGGGTCGAGGTCAGGCGGCGTGATGTTGATGTCCGCCGGCGGGGGTGCGATGTACTGGCACAGGATGTGGTCGCGGACAAAGTGACCGCGGAGGACCGGCGAGGTCTGGTTGAATTTCGCGAGGATAGACATCATCGACGCCTGGGTCAGGACGCCCGCGCGCTGCGCTGGTGGCAGGTTGTACTTCTGGAAGGTGTCGTCCATTCCGTCCGATGGCAGGTCGTAGTGGTCGGCGAGGGCCTTATTCAAGAACGTAAATGAGCCCGACATCAGCGTCTTAAAGTCGCCACCGCCCCCGAAGATCACATAGTCGACGAAGTATTGGGTCTCGGCCTGAAAGAGGTCTCGGAGCTCAGGTGTGTACTCGGGGATGAGCTCGGTGTCTTTAAACGTCGTCGCCAGCTTCTTTAGCAATAGCCATTGGTTATGGAAGTGGGTCGACTGATCGCGGGCGCGCGGGTCATTGAGCATGCGGCGGGCCTGTCCGGCCACGCCGAGGGCGGTGTCGAGCTCGCCGATCTCTGCAGCTGCAAGTAACTCGTCATCAGGAGGCGAACCCCAGAGCGTGTACGAGAGCCTCGTCGCGAGCTCAGAACCGGTCAGCGCGACCACGCCGTCTTCGTCGTCGTCGGGTTGCCCAAACTCGGTGCGGTAAAGGAAGTGGGGTGATTGTAGAACCACCTCGAGGATGATGATGATCGACTCGTCGAAGGTGGACGCCGCGCGAAGCTCAAGGAAGTAAGCGACAAAACGATCGATCTCGCGCTGCGTGAGGCGCCGGCGATAGGCACGGCGGGCAAAGCGCGTGACCGTCTCCCTCGCGCAGATAGTCTCGTTGATAAGCCCAATGTCGCACTGAATAATCTGGCTGCGCCGGTTCTCAATGGCCTCGCGGATAAGGGTCTCCGCGGTCTGCATGTACAACTCGATGTGCACGACCCCGACGCCGCGGCCAGCCGCGTTGTTGTCAAAACCGAGGGTCTCCTCTTCGGGAGGAAAGCGATCGGCGGGGCGGGTGCCGTCACCCAAGAGATCGCGCACCGTGTTGTTGTACTCGGTGTTCGTCAGGCGCCGAAGGGGCGACGGTCCGGGCGTGATCTTGGCGCTGCAGTGGGCCGGCCGAAGATTTGTCGGGTCCTCCGCGTCGGCGGTGACCTCGGGCAGGAGCGTCACGTCTTCGGCGACGGTCACCGTGACATCCGGAGATGCCGTCGGCGGCGGCGCGCTCTGGTAGGCGTCGCAGCCGACGGCGCCGAGCGCGATTGCGATGACGCCGCACCGGAAGAGTGTGCTGGGAAGGGTCATGTTGGGTTACCTCAAATGTGCGTTTGGGGGCTCACAGGCCCGCCAGAGTCGGCGCACTCTATCGCCTCCGGCACACCCAAGTCGAGGTAAAAGCAGCATCTTCCAGTCCCCGGGGCGCGTCGGCGACCGGTCGGCGATCCCTCCGAGCGAGCTCAAAGGCCCCCCCGAAGAGCTCCCCGAGGTGCGCGTCGGTGACCGCAAAAGGCGGGCCGTTTCGGGCACTTTGGTCGTAGTCGATGGTCACGATGACGCCCTGGGCGCCGCCCGGCATGAGGCGGGCGACCTGGTCCGCGTAGGGCTGCCGCAGCTCCGGGGGCAGGGCGATCAGCGCGGCTCTGTCGTAGTAGAAGTCGACCTCGGCCGTCGACTCCGGCGTGACCGCGAAGAAGTCTCCGCAGACAATCGCCACGTTGTCGCGCGTGTATCGCGTCCCCGCCGGGGTCTTGTCCTCGTCCGGGGTGACGCCCCACTCCGAGAAGAACTCGGCGACGGCGCTGGGGACGAACTCGACACCGGTTATTTGGATGGCGCGCTCGCGAAGCCAATGGAGGTCGAGGCTCTTACCGCAGAGCGGCACGAGGGCGTGGCGCGGGGCGGCGTTCGGGAAGAGCACCTCGAAGGCCTCTGCCAGCTGCGGGTTCACGGTCGGCGCGTGAAAGCCGATCTCGCGTTTTTCCCAACGCGCAGCCCAAAAGCTCTTTTCCATGGTCAAACTCCAAGAAGATGCGATCCCACCGCGAGCCCGCTCCCCGGGTGTAGCATAACCAAAATCAAAAGTGGCAGGGAGGCGGCGCATGGGGATTTGGCGTTGGCGTGGTCGTTGGCTGGGGCGTCGGAGCCTCCCGGGCGCCGTTGCCGACCTCTGACCTGTTTTCTCTGCGCAATCTTGGGATTAGGAGGCGGCGGGCGCGCGTTGACACGCGGCGTAAAGCCCGATTTGATAGGGCACGACCTGTGGCCAAACTTGATGAGCCACTTCAGCCCCCACGATGAGGCCTCATGATGCGTCCCAAAGCGTCCGTGCTTCGGTGCGGACGCCAGACTCTAGTTTTGCTTGCGAGCATCCTCACCGTCGTCGCGGCTGGCGGTGCCTCATTTGCCGCCGGACCGGCCGTGGCGGGGCCAGACCTCGCCTGTCCGCCGGCGCGCCTCCCATTTGCCGACATGATCGTCGTCTGCGTCGACGCCTCGGGCGACTCCGTGACGCACCGCGTCTTCCCGGAGGGGTCGCGCCTCATCAAACCGAATCGCCACTTCCTCGTGCACGTGGTGCATCCCGACGACCGCCGCGTCTCGATGACCCTCGGGGGGACCGCGGGCAGCTGGACCCTCGGTTCGCGCAGCACCTTTAAGGTCTCCGGGGATTTCGCCGGCGCCGGCAGCACAGGTCAGCTTGATGAGATTCCCGTTAAAATAATCGCAACACAACGCATATTCGCGCCGCGGGTCCCCGGTCAGGCCGATCTCGATGTCTCTTTCACCGAACTCGGCGGCGCGAGCCTCGGCGATCCCGTGAAGCTCGAGTTCTGGGTCGATACGACCTACTCGGGGGCCTTCCGCGTCGGCGTCGCGGCCGTCTTCGTCGGCGGTCTGGAGAAGACCTACGACGCGCTTATGGCGCCAGGCTCAAAGCAGCAAGAGATCTCCGGAGGCTCGCGCAGCCTCGTCGACGTGGATCTGGTGCTTGGCTACTCGCCTTATCTCGACGCGGGTGGGCGGGGCGAGAACGGCTGCGACAACCGGCCATTCTGTTTCAACCCCTACTTTGGCGTCGGCATCCTCGGCGCCAACGGCGCGGGCCAGCTCGATTGGTTGAAGTCCATCCATCTCGGGGTCGAGTGGGAGCTGACGGACACCTTCGCGATCGGCGTCACGGCGAATCTGCGGCGCGTCAGCCGGCTGGCGCCAGGTTTCAATGTGGGCGAGCCCATTGAGGGGACCCTTCCTCTCCGCTCGGCTTACGTCCTCGGGCTCGGCATCGTGCTCAACGTGTCTCCGGATTTTCTGAAGATTGGGGCCGAAGGGGCCAAGGCGGTGCTGCGGTGAGGACCACACGAATTGCGCTCTTCGCGCTCTTGGGAGGCCTCACACTAGGCGCCTGCGAGGACCTTCAGACACTTGAGACGGCGGAGTGCCCGGCGGCGAAAGGGCCCTTTATCCTTGAGACCAGCCGCATTGACGGCGCTGTGACCTTCGACCCGCCGCGAAACCCGCTGACCCGCGGGGATCTCATCATCCTCGACGGGACGGCGCATCACCTCGACGGCCTCGCGATCCGGGAAGTGCGCGTCGGCAGCGTCTCGGCCGAGCGGCTCGCGTTTAACTTTTCATCATGGCGCCTTCAGCTCACCTGGGAGCAGCTCATCGGGCTCGCGACCCCCAACGCAGATGGCGACATCGAGCTGGCCGTTGAGGCCGCCGATTCTTGCGGGAAGCTCTATCCCTTCGCGAAGTTGACCCTTCCTATCGACTCTGACCCGAATGTCCGCATTGACACGCTGGCGGTCACCGTCACCTATCCCGAGGGAATCGAGACCCTGCCGGCCGACGGGCACACTCAGGCCGTCGTGGCCATCACCGCGACCGGGCGTCCGGCTGGCGCGCGTCTAGTCGTCAAGGCATCCAGGGGGACCTTTCAAGGGTTCGGTACGAGCGCCGAGATCCAGCTCACCTCGCCCTTTGGGGACGCCACCACGGCCAGCGCGCAGCTCCTGTTTGTCGCGGCTCAGCCCGGGACGGTCTTGGTCACCGTGGAGGTCAAGAATATGGTCGCAACAGCAAGCATCGTCGCCGTCGCAGGTCCGGACATCGCCCCCGCCTCGGGTCGGATTCAGGCCGGCAACACGCTCGCGGTGACGGTCTCGGCCGGTGCCGCGCTCGCGACCTGCTCGGCCCGTGGTGACGTGGGCTGGACCGCCCACATGGATGGTGAGGCGCTCGACTTGCGCCAGACGCCAATTCCCGAGTCCGCCCTAGACCAGCGCGGGCGCTTGAGCATTGAGATCGCCGTGTCCGAGGACGCCGCCGCCGCCTCGGGCCTGACGATCAGCTGCCAAGACGTCCACGGGCAGCAGGGCACGGCCCGCTTTGAGACCGACGGGGGCCTCTGAACGGCGCGTCCCAGCGGCGCGTCCTGCTGCTCGCGTTCCCGCTTGTGGCAGCCCTCATCGCAGGTACCTCTGCCCGGGCGAATCTGTGCGCCGAGGCTCTCGGCCGGCCGCAGCCGATCTTGGACGAAAAAGACCCATTTTTCCGGGTTCTTGATACGATCTGGCGGCGCGTCTATGCACCCTTTCTGCGGGCCACTGGCCGCGTGACCGAGCTCGTCGTCCTTGGGCCAGACGCGCGGACGTCCACGGGCGCCTCTTTTCCAGCGATCGCGATGGCCTGTCAGCGCCCTCGCAATACTCCCGCGGTCGTCGTCACCGCGCCGTTTTTAAAGATCGCGGCGGCTGGAGGGGGCCTCGACGAGCCCTTTGTCGCGTTGATCGTGGCGCACGAGCTGGGTCATCGCCTCCACGACTTCGACGTGGCGGGGGCCTTTAAAGCCGGTGCTGACGAGGGTCGGGCGGACCAGCGAGGGGCTTTCCTAGCCGCCGCGGCGGGTTACGATGCACGCGGTGTGGTCTGTGAAGACCGCATCGACGCCTACCTCGACGCGGAGGGCGTGAAGACTCAAGACCGCGCGGCGCGCCGGGCCGCCCTGCCCGAGGTGCTACGGCGCTTCGAGATGTGGGAGACCGTCTATCGCGTCGCGTCTGGGCTCGCCTTTTCGAATCCGCTCGTCGCGACAGCGCTCCTGACGGCCTCTAGGGAAGAGCTCGCGCGGCTCGGGGAGTCCTTGCCCGAGATGCAGCTCTTGGAGGCCCTCGCGCTGATGCATGAGGCCGCCTCCAGGGGCTGCTGGACGGAGGCCGCGTACACCCCTGGCTTTCCGAATGATCACCTGCGCTGCATCCCGGTCTTCGCGTCGAATACGTCGTTGGCGCCGGGGGCGGCGGGGGTGGCGTTTGACAAGAGCATTGATCCAACCCGCGGTTGCGACATGGGGGCCACACGAAAACTCGAGAGAGCCGCGGCCATCCTCGATACCATCGACACCGACGTGGTCTCGGCGCTTAGCATCGCCACGGCGCGTGCGTGCGTCGCCTTCTATCTCGGCGAGCTCGATGAGGCGGCCGGCCACGCGACCGCGGCCGAGGCGCTGCTGACCCCGTCGTCGCCGGCGGAGGTGCGCTTGGCCCTCTCCGCGAATAGCGCCCTTATCGCGTGGCTTCGTTGGTGGTCCGAGGATGGAAACCGTCCTCCTGAAGTGGGCGCCTCGTCATCCGCGGTCCTCAGCTGGCGCAAGGACCTTCGCGTGGTTCGCCGCGGGTTTGCCGGGCATGGCGAGCTCGACGCGTGGCTTGACATAGTGTCAGGTAAGCACGGCAGGAGACGTCAGACGGGCCGCACCGCGAGGCCACCACGCTGCGCCGGCGGTCAGGGCGCGCCTGAGGGGACTTGGGGTGACGCGGTCCTGCCGGCCCTGCCCGATTTGCCTGCCGCGGGTGGGTGTCCGTGTGATTGGGTCGAGTGGGCGAGCTTCATGGACCCCCTCGCCCCGAGCATCGCGGAGGGGGTCGTACGCCTCTGTAGTCCGGCGGGTGACGGCGGTACGGGGATCACGCGCCTCGTGGAGGTGCACCTGCCGATGCGAGGTGCGCGTGCGCGTGTGATGCTCTATCGGCCCCTCGCAGGGCCTCTCGCTGAGATCACGACCTGGCAGAGCGCGTGCGACGAGCTTGAGATGGTCGGGGTGATGGATAGCGGTCTCTTGCTCTGGCAGGGAAGCTGTGCGGCCCTCGGCGGCCCCCAGGTGCTGCTCGAAGGTGACGGCTGCGCGGTGCGGGCGGTGATCCGCCAGGCCGACGGGGAGGGGCCTTGAGGTGGCCGGCGCCGGTTGTGTTGACGCGGGCACCGCCCATTCTCACGCGCTGCGTCGTCGTGGTCTGCCTCCTAGGGGCCCTGGTCGCGTGCAGCGGAGACGGGGATCGCCGTTCGAAGGCCGAGGTCACCACGGAGGCGCCGCCGCCGCCCCCACCGCCACCGCCGCCGGATCCCGAGCTACCTATTCTCCAGCAACACCTTCCGTCCGATCTGCCCGAGCTGGCTGAAATCGAAATTCGCGCATCAATCACGGTGGAGACCGAGGCGATGTTGGAGCGCACGGGCGCGCTCTTCGACGCGCCCACAGCCCCCTCTCTCTTCGATTTGGAGCGAGACTATCCCGCCTCGGTGAAGGCGCTCGAGGGTCTCCTCACTGCAGATCTCGCCCACGCACCAGCGGAGACGGCCGAGCACGACACCGGCAATGACAGGGTCGGCGAGTCGTGCGCCAAGGCCCTTGGTATTGCAACATTTACGCCCTCCGGTGAGCTCTGCTGGCGCCTCACGGCGCGAGACTGCCGAGGCGCGGGCATCCTGCACTTGGCTGTCGAGCGAGGGGATGTCGGCCTCGCCCAGAGGCTCGTGGAGCTCGCCCCGGGTCTCGTCTCGACGCGGGACGGTTTTGGGCGCACCCCCGCGCTTGTCGCGGCCTCTGCTGGTGATACCGCGATGTTCAACGCCCTCGGGGACCGGGCGCGTGAGGATGACACCGCCGACATCTCCGGTGGCGGGATGGTTCATCAGCTCGTCCGTTTTGGCGTCCGGCGCGACCTCGCTCCCGACCGACGACGAGCTGGCGTCACGGCCTTCGTGGCCGCGCTTGGCGACACCGCGCTGCGCTCCGGGGTGGTGACGCGCGATGCCGATGGCCGGACCCCGCTCATGCTCGCCGTCAGGGCCGGAGAGGTCTGGCTCGTCGAGCGGCTGTCCTCGCTTGGCAGGCCGTCAACTCCGGGTGACTTTGATAGCCCGCTGCATGTGCTCGCGCGCCACGCCGACCGCTATGCGCGTGCCGCGGATGTCCGTGCCGTGTTTCGTCGCCTCGCGCGCGATGGCGACGAGCTGAAGGCCGTGTCGTCACGCGGGCTTACCGTTCTCGGCGAGGCTGTTGTGCACGGGGCCGAGAGGGACTCGCGATTGCTGATCCCGTCCTTGGTCGGGTCGCTGGTCAAGCTCGAGGGCGACCAGGATCCGTTCGACCTCGGCCCCACCTTCAAGGGGTGGTCCGCGGTGCGGGTCGCGATGTGGCTGGGGCGTCTCGATGTCGCATCGGCCTTGGTCGCCGCTGGGGCCCCGCCCGATCCAGTGTGGGAGGCGGCAAAACAGCCCACCGTGCGGTCCGCCAGAGCTCTCGAGGAGTGGAGCGCCCTCGGTCCAGATGGTTTGAATAGCGCACATTATGCCGCGTATTGGGGGAACGGCCGTTTCCTCAAGAATTTGTATGTGTTGACGCCACAGGCTCTGATGGTCGCGGCGGCCGCCCACGCCCGCGATGGCGATCAAAGCGGCTGGACCATCTGGCACGCGGCGATGGCGGGTGGCAGCCAGGCGGTGGTGAAGGTCCTCGGGGCACTTGGGCCCGAGATTCAAGAACTGCGGCAGATTGTGGATGCGCAAGGGATTTCTCCAGGTGCTTACAACGGGTGGCGGGCGACCGTCGCGCGCGCTGACGACAGGCCCCGGTCCGTCGCTGTGTTGCTGGGGCCCGCCGCCACGCTGTCGAGCCCTCGGTTTTCGTCGCCAGGGGGCGTGCCAGAGGGCGCCAGCGGGCCCCAGCAAGGCGGCTTCAATTCGTTGGAGATGAAACCAGATACGCGATCGGCCGCATCGCGGTTACCCAATCAAACAGGCGGGGATCTCGACACGACCGGGACCCAAGGCAGAGCCGAAGGCGGCGACCAGCGGCGGGGGTTTACGACCCTCGGCTTTGGCGGCGCGTATCAAGTCCGCGAGCTTGCGCTCGAGGAGGACTTCTTTGCGGGACGCTTAGGTCGGGAGCTATCACCCGCCGCACGGCTCGTCGAAAAGGCCCCTCCCGGGGCTTACCAAGCGGCCGGCCGGTCCCTCACCCGGCGTTGTTTTGAGGCTGCACGCTGGCGCGAGGGCGGCGCGGCGGCCGTGGACCACGTGGCGGCGGTCGACGGCAGCGATCCCTTTGACTTGCGCGCCGCGATGGAGTCGCTGCTGCTCGTCCAGCGCGCCGAGCTGATGCAGCCGGGGCTCGCGTCGAATACCGTCGCGAAGGCGACCGACGGTGTGCTCGGTTTGGTGGCGCACATGCGGCGCGCGATGGAGCCCTGGGGCGCACGTCAACTTGAACTCGACGTGCTGCGTGGCGGGAAGGACTTGGCGACCGGAGACGTGCACGCGGCCGTCTCGGGCTGGCGGCGCGCGATCGCGGCCGCGCTTAGCCTAGTCGGGACCACCCGTTTTGATAGGGGTGATTTCGCCGGCGCCGAGGCCATATTTGACAAAGGCATCAAAGAGGCCGCGGGGGACGAGACGGCGCGGGCCCATCTCTTGGGGCACCTCGGGCGCCTTCGGACAGAGACTGGGCGCTATCAGGAGGCCTTGACCAATCTCACCGAGGCCCGAAAGCTGCGGCGCGCGATCTTTGGCCCGACAAGCGCTGAGTTTGTTGCATCTGCAATTAATCTCGGGGTCGTCTATGAGCTCCTCTCGCGACGAGAAGAGGCGCGGGATCTCTGGGAAGAGGCACTAGAGGGCCTCTTAAAAGCTCCGGCGGGGGCACTGCCCAAGCGCCTCTACGGCGCGCTGGTCGCGAATAACCTCGGGCGCCTGTCGATCTTTGCAGGTCAAATTGATGATGCGCGGGCCCTCTTAGACCTCGCGTCCCGGGCCCTCCGCGCGACGCCCCAGGCGCCATCATGGTTGGGCGGGCGCATCTCGCTCTCCCTCGGTGATCTTGCGGCGCTCGACCCAAGTCTCGCGGACCCAGCGGACGGACCCGAGGAGGTTGACCTAGACGTCCGCACCGAGCATATCGCCTCAGCCAAGGCCCACTTTCAGGCCGCGATCGGCGCGCTGGAGGCGGCGCACGGGCCCGACCATCCGCTCCTAGGCCGGGCCCTTTGGCGCATGGCCGACCTCGGTCGATTCGACGACCCTCGCCTTGAGTCTTACCCGGCATCGCTTGAAGCGCGCAGCGAGGCCTACGCTCGCGCCTTCGTGATGACGCGCGGCAGCCCCGCCGAGCGCTGGCCCCTCGCCTTTGCGTGGAGCCAGTTTGAGGCCCAGCGCGGCCAAGACGCGGCGGCGTATTTTCTCTCGCGGGCGGCTGTCGCGGCTCTCGGTACCCTACGGGATAACGTCGCGCCCGAGGGCGAGCGCGCCGAGTCACGCTGGCTCTCCGAGCGCCTCGAGGTCTATCGGATGTCCGCTCGCTTGGCCCTGAACCTCGGCCGACCGGCCGACGCGGTGTCCCTGCTTGGCATGAAAGAGCTGGAGTCGCACGCGGCCTTCACGCGCAGCCAGCTCCACCGCCCAAGCGCCGATCAGGTGCCCCACGACCCGCGCGAGGCGAAGCTCGCGGGGGTCGTGGGCAAGGCCGATGAGACCGTCGCCCTCCCTGCTGACGGCCTTCGGACGCGGGTCAAAGAGGTCAGAGCCTTCCTCCGCGAGCTAGAGGCGCTGCGCCCGGATGTCCGCGCCCACAGCGCGACCCTCGTGGACCAAGCCAAGGCGGCCCGCGCCTTCCAAGGGACACTCCGGCGGGTCGGGGCGGGGGTCGTCTGGGTACACCTCGTGCCGACCGCTGAAGACATCACGGCGATCATCACGACGCCGACGACCCAGTTCAGCCGCACGCACGCCCTCGAGGGTCCGCGACTGGCGCCCCTCGTCGAGGCCTTCGTCGACGCCATCTTGAGCAATCAGCCGACCCCAGAGGTCGCCGCCCGCGCCCTCTATGACGCCGTCCTCGCGCCGTTCCGGGCCGACTTGGGCGACGCCAAGACCATCTACATCGCCGCCGATGGGCCGCTCCGCGATCTGCCCTTCTCCGCCCTTCACGACGGCGCAGGCTGGCTCGTCGAGTCCTTCGCCTTCGTCACCGCCAGCGCCCTGACCACCAGCCACCTCGGGCTCGAGCCCCCGGCGCTAGCCGACTGGCGCGTCGCCGGGTTTGGCGTGTCCAAGGCGCACGACGGTTTCCCGGCCTTGCCCGGCGTCCTGGCCGAGCTCAACGGCGTCATCCGCACGACGACCGCGCCGCGCGCGAATACGGGCGTCTTTCCGGGGACGGTCGTCATGGACGAGGCCTTCGCACCCGAGGCGCTGCTGACCGAGCTCCATGACGATGGCGCGCCAGCCGTCTTTATCGCGAGTCACTTCAAGCTCGGTCGCTCCGACGAGGACAGCTTCCTGCTCACCGGAGACGGCGGGCACTTGACGGTCTCTTGCTTAGAAAATTGCGACTCAACGTGTCTGCCAGCCTGCGACAAGGCAGGTGGATTTACGTTTGAAGACGTTCACTTGGCGGTATTTTCTGCTTGCCAGACCGCTCAGCAGATGGTCATGGCCCAAGAGGGGCGCAAGAAGGTCAAGGACGCCATGTCGAGCCTCGCCGACGTGGCCGCGATCCTTGGCGCCCACTCGGTGATTGGGACCCTCTGGCCCGTGAACGACCCCAGCACGGCGGCCTGGATGCGGGCCTTCTTCGAGCGCCTGAGGGCGTCGGGGGGCCGGGGCAAGGCTCACGCGCTGCGCCAGACCGCCGCGGACATGGCGGGGGGCCAGATCGGCGGCGGCAAGTGGGTTCATCCCTATTACTGGGCGCCCTTCGTGCTCCTCGGCAACGCCCGGTAGTTTGAATTGCAAACGGCCGACATCAGTGGCCGACCGCATGCAGTTCAAACTACTTCGAAGGCTCAGCGCGGCGCCGGCGCGAAGCGGCGCTGACCCGGGAAGGGGTCCGGCTCGCCCGTGACGTGAGGCGACAGGCGAATGCCGCGCGCCTCGAGACCGCGGGCGTCGTCGTAGTAGACACCGAGGAGGCGCTCTGGGTTGGACGGCCGGGCGCGGACGAAGGAGACCTCGACGACGCCGCTGGCGCGGGTCTCGCCGTATTGCGTGCCGATGTTGTTGCGCTTCTGCGGCGCCTCGCGGCGACCGTAGGCGTTATCGCTGTCGCCACGGCTGCGCGCTTCGCTGGCCGTGCCAGAGGGGGCGGCCTGGGGGGGCGCGGCGTCTTCGGCATCGGCGTACGAGTCATCCTTAGCCTCGCCGCCGGCGCCGCGTTGCTCGTACTCATAGTCGCCGTCGTTATCGAGCCAGCCGTGGCTGGGGCGTGCGACGGGCGTGCGATGGACCGGGTGGGGGCGCGGGTAGGTCTTCTCGGCGAAGACCGCGACGCCAATGACACCGACGTTCTGGGGGGTGCCGCGCCGGGCAGAGTAGCTGTCGCCCGGGCTCGTAAAGCGGAAGGCCGCGACCTGGCTCATGCTCTTGCGGAAGCCGTCGATGGTCACCGTCTGCCATGGGCTGACGAGGTAGCCGCGCTGGGCGCGATAGTCGCCGACGTCGCCGGTCAAGACGTCGCGTCCGTCGACGGTCACGACGACCTCAATGCGCGCGCCGGTGTGGTTTTTGACCCGCACCGAGTAGCGGTCGCCGACGTCGCCCTTGATATAGGTCGCGCCGCGGTGGCGGTAGGTCGGCAGCTCACGGCCCCAGGCATCGACGAGGGTGACTGAGTACCCGCCGCCGTTGGCGTCGAGGGCGTGGGCGGAGCAGCCGTATTGGCTAAAAAGAAAGGCGAAGAAGAGAAGCATGGCGGGCACGAGGCGCCCGGCTGGGGCGATGACACGGTACATGGGAACCTCCGGGCTGGCTGAAGCGGGCGCGACCGCGGGGCTTCGCGGACGACAGAGGGCTAAGACGCGGTACCCACGATTTGGATCTAAAAAAGTCGCGTCGACGCCTTCTCATCGCGGCCGGCACAGGAAGAGCCGCACCAGTTACCGGCGCGGCCCTCGCGTCGGGACCCGCGCGAAAAAAGGGCCGCGCCAGACGGTGGCGCAGCCCTTGTCTACCTCGTTCGATCCAGTGAATCAGCGAAGCACGGCTGCCGCGGCGGCGATCCCGCTTAACGCTGCGCCCTCCATGAAGCCTTGCCACGCGTAGAAGCTGTCGGTGTGCTCGCCCGCGAAGAACAGCTTTCCGACGGGTTTGGCCTCGTTGCCCGCGATGGTCGTGAAGTAACCGGGCGCGTTGTTGGTGTAACCTCCAAGCGCCGTCGGGACCTGAGACCAGTTGCGCAGCGTCGCGACGGGCAGGCCGCTATTGTCGCGGCGAATGTCGCGCTGGACGCCCGGCCAGACGGCCTCCATCTCGGCGAGGAACTTGGCGGCCTCGGCGCCGGGTTTCGACGGGTCGAGGCGGCGCGCTAGGTTTCCGCCTGTGAAGCTGGTCAGGACTGCGCGTGAGGCGCTGCTGTTGGCGTCGTTCGTCTCCCAGGTGTTCATCGTGTTCGGGAGGCCAAAGACGAAACCCGCGCCGCTCTTGTGGTGGTCATGCCAGGTCGGGCGGTTGAAGCTCATCATGAGCTTCGTGCTGGCGCCGTAGCTGAAGTTGTTGATCGCGTGGGTCTTCCAAGCGGGGAGGCCGAGGCTCGCGTGGAGCTCGACGCCGCGGAGGACCGAGAAGGGGACCGCCAGGACGATGGCGTCATGGTCCGACGACCACGTGGAGCCCCAGTTGCGCACCCCGTCAGAGTTCTGAAAGTGCACGCGGTAGCGCCCGCTGCTGAGTTTTTCGACCTTCTTGAGCCACGCGCCGTATTCGATGAACGAGTCGAGGCGCGTGGCGAGGGCGCGCGGGATCTGCTCATTGCCGCCGACGAGGTGGAAGCGCTCGTCTGAGAAGACGCCGAATGGTTTGAACTTCGAGCGGTTGTCGAGGTGCATGAAGAGCAGCAGGTTGAACGCGCTCTGGTTGGCGAGCTCGGCGCCGTACTCGCCGACATAGGCCGCCTCGAGGACGCCCCGCAGCGCCGCATTGTGGCAGTGCGTGTCGAGCAGCTGGGCGAGGCTCGTGTTGTCGAGGCCCACGTCGTAGGCGGAGTACGAGTCCGCGGTTGGGCCACCGCTGCTGCGGCGAAGCTCGGTCCTAAGCGCCGGCACGAGGTCGCGCCACGCGTCGACGATCTCCGCCATCGAATAGTGCTGCCCATTGACGAAGTAGGTCTCTTCGCCGGGGTTGGTCTTGACGTCTTCCCTCGCGAATCCGAACTCGTTCGCGTAGGCGCGCATCGTCAAGTGGGTCGTATCGATGAATTCGCCACCGAGCTCGATGACCTGGCCGGGTAAGGCACCGGGGCCGTCAAAGCTGAGCCCGCGCGAGTAGATCCGGCCACCCGCGCGGTTTGACGCCTCGTACAGGGTTGGCGCGACGCCGGCCTTGAGGAGCTGATCCGCGCAAGTGAGACCCGCCAGACCCGCGCCGATAATCGCGACGTCGGGGGCCGTCGGTTTATTGCCACCCTTAGCCGCCCAGGCCTTGCGCGGCGCCATGATCCTCGCCGCGAGCGTTCCCGCGGCCACGACCCCAGCGCCCTTGAGGAGATCCCGGCGGCTGAGCCCGCTAGATGCCTCGTCGCTAGCCTTCGCCTCGGCGATGGCGTCGGTCGTTGAGAGGCCCGCGCGGTCGGCCTCGGAGGCGACGTTGATGATTGAGCGCAGGCGATGAAAGAGGGAAGTGCGTGACGACATGCGGCGTGTTCCTTCAAAGGGTGGGGCTGAACGTAGTTTTCGGGTGCCGGGATTGAGCCATATCTGGGGCTGTCCGTCGAGCGCCGGGCGACTTCGGATGTCATATTTTGCCAAATCAGCGCGTGGCCCGCCGCGCGCGCGGTGCTAAGGGACTTAGGTCAGTTTCACCAGAGCTCGAGAGGGGCCATGACCGAACCAGCAGTCGATTGGGACACCTTTGTGGCGGACGACGTCGCGACCTTGATGTTCGTCATCCGCGGCGGGCAGGCGCTCTTAATCCGCAAGCTGCGCGGCCTCGGCGCGGGCAAGATCAACGCGCCCGGCGGTCGCGTCGAGCAGGGCGAGACCCTCGTCGAGGCGGCCATCCGCGAGACGATCGAGGAGGTCGGCGTCAAGCCCCTCGACCCGAGGTTTCGCGGCGAGCTGCGCTTCATCTTCCGCGACGGCTATAAGTTGGAGTGCCATGTATTCTCGGCCGACGCGTGTGAGGGCGAGGCCGGGCCTAGCGACGAGGCGATCCCGATGTGGCTACCCCTTGACGCCTTACCCTACGACGAGATGTGGGCGGACGACGCGCTGTGGCTGCCGCTGATGCTATCGGGTCGGACGCCCTTTTCCGGCCGCTTCGTCTTTGACGGCGACCGCATGGTGACGTCGGACCTCACCTCCGCAGACCCCGCAGAGGCGCTATTCGCGAGGCTCAGCGCCTTGGGAATCCCGCATGAGACCATCACACACGCCCCGGTCTTCACGGTCGAGCAAGCGCAGGGCGTCCGCCACCCGGGCGAGGAGGGCCTGCACACGAAGAATCTCTTCGTGCGCAACAAGAAGGGCGCCATGTGGCTCTTTACGCTGCAGGAAGACCGCGCAGTCGATCTCGCTCAGCTGGCAGAGGCCGTTGGTACTAAACACTTTTCGTTCGCGTCGCCCGCGCGACTGCGTGAGAACCTCGGCGTCGAGCCGGGCAGCGTCACGCCGTTTTCGGTGATGAACGACGCGGCTAATAGGGTCACGATGGTGCTGGACCGGGCCCTGGCCGAGGCGCCGTTCATACACGCACATCCCCTGACCAACGACCGCACGACGGCGCTGTCAGGCGCCGACCTTGTGCGCTTCTTGACCGAGACTGAGCACGCGCCGATTCTGGTTTGACTAGCTATTTCTTGCTGTTCAAAGCGGAAGATCGAGCTCGACGCCGACCATCGCTCGCAGCGAAAAGAGGTTCGAGAGGCCATCAAAACCCGGGAGCCATGTCGCGTCGATCTGAAGACGAATCCACTGCGCGAAGGTGCCCGCGATGTGTCCTGTGACGATCGGACGGGAGCGCGGCAGACCCGGGGTCGCGCCCGCGAGGTCGTGGGTGAAGCTGTCCGACGACGCGAACCGAAACCCGCCCCGAAGACCCATACGAAACTGGAAGTACGCGTCTGAGACGCCGCGCGGCTCGAACTCGATGCCCATCAGCGGGGTCAGAGCGAACCAAGCCCGGCTCTCGCCGTCCGTCAGCGTCGATAGCCCCTCAAACTGCAGCGCGGTGGCGAAACGCAGCACGTTGAGCTCGCTCTCGTCGTCGGTGACGCTCCAGCCGAGCTCCCAGGTGCTACCACCGAGGACGTGCAGCGCGTGGGCCGGCGGCGAATAGGCGATCTCGTGGCCCAGTAGGCGGGCTCCGGACAGATAGAGGAGGCTGCTGGTGGGCTGCGCGGCGGCGAGGGCGCGCGTGACGCGCGTGATTCTATAGGCGAGGCGGCGACGCGCGCGCTTGGCGTCCGCCTTTCCGACGCCAAGGTCCTTATAATCAAAGCCATAGGCCGATAGGCGGTCAAAGAAGAAGTTGACGCCGTCCGGGTCAGTGGTGGGCTCCATCGGCGAGGCACCTTCGAGGCCGGGTACACGCGGGACCGGGGCCCTAGCGTAAGCGGAGATACACTGATTGCGCGCGTTCGTGAGGCGGGAGAGAGGCAAGAGCGCGGCGACCTCGGCGCTGAGGTTGCGGCAGCGCGCGTGGAGGCGGTCGATGGTCGTCTGCAAGATGGCACGGAAATTCGCATAGTTATCGCCGGCGCAGGCGATCGTCGCGCCCTCAATATCGGGCTTGCCACTGAGCATGCTCTCAAGGCAGCGAAGGGGGCGCCACGCCTCGCGCGTGGCCTCGGACGACTTGCTGGTGGGGTCAGGAAAGGTCACCTTGAGCCCCCGCGGGGTCGCCCACCTCTTGATAAGCGCCTCGGCGGCGCGTTTGCCCTCGTGCATACCAAGATAGAAGTCAAAGGCGCGGAAGTCTGCCTCCATAAAGCCCATGAATGCGCCGAGGACGCCGGACGCCGTGGGCCAGTCGCTCTGCATGACAGCGAGTCGCTCGCTCATCTCTGGGTGTTCTTCAATAATTGTTTGAAGTTCCGACGTTCGCGCCGCTTCCAAGAGGCTTGGGAGCAGGCGCCCGAGGGTCTCCGCGAGGGACTCTTCTTCAGGGACGGCCGGCGGCGGGTCGGGTGCCCAGGGCATGGACGTCGGATCGAGGGCGAGAAACACCGTGTTGGCGGGCAGGGTGGCAATCCTCCCTGACGGCCGATCCTTGAGGCGCCCGTTGGCGTCGACGCCGCGCCCTAGGACGTGCGCCGCGAGACGAAGGGGCTGGTTATCGAGGAAGCCGCCGTCGACGACCTCGGCGCTCTCTGCGTCATCGAGGGTGCAGACGACCGGGCCGAAGCCCGCCACGCGTCTGCCGGACGCGGCTCCGCGCGATCGGATGGTGCCCCCGCTGACGAGGCAGTGCGGGATCGGCACAGGTCGAAAAGCGCCGGGGATCCCAGAAGACGCGTGCAAGAGGGCCATCAGGTTCGAAAACGGCACCTCGCCGCGCCCGTCGGTGGCGACCGCGACGTGCTCGGCGGGGGAGTCTGGGTCGAGATAGTTCTGCATCGACGGGGCCTTGCCCTTGCCACGGCCGCGAATCCGGAGCGTGAAGCGCTCTTCCACACGCGAGAGCGGCAGGTTGCCATCCGCGTCGAGCCGGACCTTGCGGGCGTCGACGCGCGTGACGGGGATACCGATGACGACGTCGCAGTCTTCGGACAAGCCCTCAGCGTAGCTTTTGGCGAGACTGGCCGCGACGTCATTCATCACGCCATCGCGGGTCAGGACGGCTGTCGGTGTGACTGCCTCGGGGTCAAAGAGGCCTTCGAGACCGATTGGATGCCAAGTCTTCCAGAAGATTGACTTTTCCGGGATGGGGTTGCTGTGCCCACAGATCGCGAGCGCCGACAGGAAACCATTGATGCTGCCAGCCGAGGTGCCAGTGATGACGCGAGGTGTCGCGAGGAACCTATTCGCGGCGAGGACCGCGGTCAGGTAGTTCAACGCACCGGCCTCGAAGGCGCCAAGAGACGCGCCCCCCTGGATAATCAGCGCCATCGGCGCGGGTGCCGCCGGGAGGGCAGGGCCGTAATCGACGCCGTTCTCGGCGCTTGCCGTCGCTGAAATGCTTGCGACACAAATGGATAAGAGGCCCCAATGCAGGCAGGTCTTCATTCGGGTTTTCCTCATGGTTCACGCGTCAACTACCAGCGATAGTCATCTTGTCCACGCGAAATGAGGGGGCCGACGTCGAGCGCGTGCGGTCGAGATCGTTGCCGACCGCGTCGACCTGGTTCCACAGCTGGCCCAGCGTCGAGGCGATGGTGAGCTCGTTGACGGGGTAGGCGATCTCGCCGTTTTCAACCCAGAGGCCCACGACGCCTTGTGAATAGTCGCCGTTGACGGTGTTGGCGCCAGAGCCAAAGGTGTCGGTCACGACGAGGCCCTGGCCCATGTCGCGAATCATGGCGTCGAGGGTTGTTGTACCCGGCGTCATCCAGAGGTTTGAGGTCCCGGGAGATGGCGCGCCGGAGAGCCCACGCCACGCCGAGCGGGTACTTGGTAGACCAAGCTTACGGCCCGCGTAGGAGTCGAGGACCCAGCTGGAGAGGCGCCCATTTTCAACGATATGGAAGGGGCGGGTGGGTAGGCCCTCGGCGTCGCGGAGGCGGGATGCCGAAGATCTTTTCAGCCACGGGTTGTCCTCCAGCGAGACGAGCTCGGACGCGATGCGGTCGCCCATCTTGCCGCAGAGCCAGCTGGAATCCCGATAGATGGCGCCACCATTGGCCGCGCCCGAGATGGTGCCGATGAGGCGGCTGGCCGTCGGGGCCTCGAAGATGACCGGGACCTGGCAGGTCTTGGGCTGACGCGCGCCTAAGCGGCGGAGGGCCCGGCGGGCGGCCTCGCGGCCGATGACCTCGGGGGTTAAGAGGTCCTCCATGTGGCGCGCGCTGGAATACCAATAGTCGCGCTGCTTTTCGTCCCCGGAGACCGCGACAGGCGTCGTCCACAGCGACAGAGAGGTGCTGCGTTTGTCTTGGAACATGCCGTGACTTGTTTTCAATAGAAAACGACCCCAGCCCCACGACATCTCGCCGCCTTCGCTGTTCTCAAGGCGGGGGTCACAGTCGAGCGCGGCCTTCTCAGTCGCGATGGCCAGACGGATCGCCTCGTCGGGTCCAAGCGCGACGACGGCTTCGTCCCAAAGGTCGAGGTCCTCGGGGCGCGGGGCCCCTGGGATGTCTGTGTCGTCCGCGTCCGCGAGCCCGGCGAAGGGGTCGGGCGCGGTCAAACGGGCGGCCGCGACGATCTCGCGGATGAGGGCCTGGATGGCCTCGGGGCGCAGGTCCGAGGTGGTGGTGCTGGCCGTCCGTAGGGCGCCCTCGGTGCCGACGAGGACCCGGACCCCGAGGCCATGGTCGCGGTTTTGCACGATCTCTTCGACAAAGCCGAGGCGCACCTTGACGGACGTCGAGCGCCCCATGACGAACACCGCGTCCGACGCGCTGGCGCCGGCCTCACGTGCGGTGTCCACGGCGAGAGTCAGGAGTTCTTCGGGGCTGTGTTGGGTCGCGGTCATCGGGGTCTCCTAAAGGAGGGCGGGCGTGGTCTGGGGTGGGCACCGGTCTCACGCGTGGCGGCTTTGGCCTGCCGAATCCGGGGAGGGAGCGTGGTCCGCGCCCTAAGTTCGATATCCGTCTAACAAGAGTCGCGTCGCGTTTAGCCGAGCGCGACACCGCCGACGGTCAACCCATCGACACGAATCGTTGGCAGGCCCACGCCGACAGGGACGCTCTGGCCGTCCTTGCCGCAGGTGCCGACGCCCTCGTCGAGGCTGAGGTCGTTTCCGACGGCCGTCACGCGCTTGAGGACGTCGGGGCCGTTGCCGATAAAGGTCGCGCCGCGGATGGGGGCCGTGATCTTGCCGTCCTCAATGAGGTAGGCCTCGGACCCGCTGAAGGTGAACTTGCCGCTGGTAATGTCGACCTGTCCGCCGCCGAAAGCGACCGCGTAGATGCCGCGCTTGACGTTGGCGATGATGCCGGCCGGGTCGGCCTCGCCGGCGAGCATGAAGGTGTTGGTCATGCGTGGCATCGGGACGCTCGCGTAGCTCTCGCGGCGGCCGCTGCCTGTGGAGCCCGTGCCGAGGAGGCGCCCGTTCATCCGGTCGTTGAGGTAGCCGCGAAGGATACCGTTCTCGATCAAGACGTTGCGCTGGGTCGCCGTGCCCTCATCGTCGATGTTGAGGCTGCCGCGGCGGGTCGCGATGGTGCCGTCGTCGACGACCGTCACAAAGTCGGAAGCGACCTTCTTGCCGACCATGCCAGTGAAGGCCGAGGTGCCCTTGCGATTGAAGTCGCCCTCTAGGCCGTGGCCGACCGCCTCGTGCAGCAAGATACCCGGCCAACCCGGTCCAAGGACCACGTCATAGCTGCCGGCCGGTGAGTCCTTGGCTTCGAGCATCAAGAGAGCCCGCCGTGCGGCTTCGTCGACCCAGTGCTCCCAGAGGGCCTTGTGGCTGCCGGGCGAGGCCGGGTCGAAGAAGGCCGAAAAGTCCCAGCGACCTCCGCCACCGGCGCCGCCGACCTGGCGTTGCCCCTTGGCGGCGTCGACCGCGATGCAGCTGACCGAGATGCGCGAGAGGGGCCGGACGTCAAAGACCACGCGCCCGTCGGCCGTCACGATGACGACGGTCTTGAGCTCGGCCGCGATGGAGGCCGAGACCTGTTTGATGCGCGGGTCGATGGCCTTGGCGCGGATGTCGATGGCCGCGAGGAGATCGACCTTCTCTTGAAGGGGCCGGTCGAGGGGGTTGTCGCCGACGACATAAAGCGATCGCGGCGGCGCCTGCGATGTGAGCGCGACGGTGCGGCTGGCGGACTCGTCCTGAGCGATGGCGCGCGCAGCGATGGCGGCCTCCATGAGGCTCTCGGGTGTGATGACGGCCGTGTGGGCGTAGCCGGTCCGGTCGCCCGTGACGGCGCGGACGCCGACGCCTTGGTGAACCGAGCGCGAGGCGCGTTTGACGAGGCCGTCGTCAAGGGAGACGCCCTCGGCGGTGACATGCTCGAAGTAGAGGTCGGCGTCGTCTAGCTTGCGGGCGGACAGCGCCTCAAGGGCGCGGCTGGCCTCGCTGGCGTCGATGCCGAAGCGGGTCGCGAAGCGATCGAATATTCCAAGTTCGGACATGTGGACTTATCCTCGTGGTGTCGGCCGAGGGAGGCACGACGGCGGGCAGGCCGTGGTGCAAGTGCGAGGTTGCCCCCGCGGGTCACGCCCGCGGGTTGCCCCCGCGAGTCACGCAGGATAATGACCTAGGGCTCATAGGGCAATCGCAGGACGCAGAAAAGGTTTCGCGGCTTGGGTTGACAATATGTCAGTGAACGGCGGGTGGGGCATGGCAGACGACAGCAGACGGCTCTTGGTGGCGACCGGCAACGCCAAAAAACTAAAAGAAATCGAGGCAATCATTCGGGACGTGTGCGGCGACGCCTGCCCGGATCTGGTGACGACGGTCGCGGCCGGCGTGGCGAGCCCGGAAGAGACGGGCTCTACTTTCGCGGAGAACGCGCTGATCAAGGCCTTGCATGGGTTTCGCGCGACGGGCCTCGTCACGGTAGCCGATGACTCGGGGCTGATGGTCGACGCCCTCAATGGCGCCCCGGGCGTCTATAGCGCGCGCTACGCTGGCCGGGATGGCGATGATGCGGCGAATAACGCGAAGATGGTCGCGGCGCTGGCTAAAGTCCCCCAGGCGGCGCGCGGGGCGTCTTTTAGGTCGGCGGTCGCGGTCGTGTTTCCGGCGGCTGATGCGGCGCGGGTGCCTGGCGCGGTTGTCTCGCGCAAGGTCCCGGACGTCGGCTTCGTCATCGCCGAGGGCCGAGTCGACGGCGTGATGGTCGACGCGCCCCGTGGCGAGGGCGGCTTTGGCTACGACCCGTACTTTCTGCATGTGGCCACCGGCAAGACCTTCGCCGAGCTGGCCCCCGCCGAAAAACACGCGCTGAGCCATCGCGGCGAGGCCCTCGGGCAACTCCGCGCCGTGTTTGCCGGGCTCTTTGGCGAAAAAGCGACGTCTTGATAGAGGTCGTCGTGCGGGGGGGATGGCCGCAGTAATTTGCCAGCGCGCCCGCACGGCGTAGCCTAAACGCCTTTCAACTAGACATGAGGCGGACGCACACCATGGCTCGAAAGCGACACAAGCCGGGGCACCGCGCCCTCCCAAGACGCCCTGGCGCACCTCCGGGAGCCTTCGAGGTGCCCGAAGGGAGCATCGCCGAGGTCAGCGTGATGCGCTGGGGGCCCAAGGGTCTTGAGACCTTTCGACCCACGGGCCCTGCCGAGATCCTCGCGCTTCGGCCCGCGCCGCCGTCGACGGTGACGTGGGTTGACGTGGCCGGCGTGGATCGCGCCACCCTCGACGCGCTTACGAAGACATTTCATTTGCATCCATTGGCGATGGAGGACGCGGTCCACACACACCAGCGCGCTAAGGTCGAAGCCTATCCGGGCCATGACCTCTTGATCGCCCGGATGATCTCGACCGCGGACGACGAGCCCGTCAGCGAGCAAGTCAGCTTCTTTATTGGCGACGGCTTCGTCGTCACGATGCAGGAACGAGAGGGCGACCCGTTTCAGCCTGTTCGGGCCCGTATCGCTGGGGGCGAGCCGCGTCTTCGCGAGGGTGGGGCCGACATCTTGGTCTATGCGCTCATCGACTCGATCGTCGACCACTACTTCCCGATGCTCGCCGACATCGGCGAACGCATCGAGGCCCTGGAGGCCGAGATCTTGGCCGCCCCGCGCGATGAGAACCTCACTCGGGTGCAAGCCATTCGGCGCCTCCTGATAATGACCCGTCGCAACATCTGGCCGATGCGCGATGCCGTCCAGAACCTCGTCCGGGCCGAGTTTCCCTTCGTGACGCCGACCGCGCGGGTCTACCTTCGCGACACCCTTGACCACCTCATGCGAATCGTCGATCTGATTGAATCCTATCGTGAAATGGCGACAGGGTTGATGGATCTGCATATGTCGGTCCTCAACATGCGCATGGGCAAGGTGATGCAGGTCCTCGCGGTGATCTCGACGATCTTCATCCCGCTGACATTTATCGCCGGGGTCTACGGGATGAACTTTGACCCCGAGTCGTCGGCGCTGAACATGCCGGAATTGAAGTCACAGTACGGCTATCCCATCGCGCTCAGCGTGATGGGCGTCATCGCCAGCGTGCTGCTCTGGCTCTTCTGGCGGCGCGGCTGGATCGGCAGCGGGCGTGGGATCGTCCGCCGCCACCGCGATTCATGAGGCGCTGAGCCCCTACCACAGCTTGGAATCGCACAGCAGCCAGAACGCCAACCGGGCGCGCTCGGCCGCGGAGACACCCCCGGCAGGCGGCATACGCGGGGCCTCGCCGGTCGCGGCGTCTTCAATTGCGAGCCGATAACGCGCGACATTCGCCGCCGAGTCGAAGGTCATGCTGGGGGGCGCCCCGTTGCGTTCAAGCGCCGTCGACGCGTGGCACCCCTGGCAGTAGGTGCGCACAAAACCGTCGCCGAAGTTGGCCCAGGTCGTCGTGGGGCCGTCCGCGCAGGCGCCGTCGTTGGGCATGGGCGTCGCGTCCGGATCGGCGTCACATGCGCTGAGAGTAACGATCAGCAGGGGTATTACGATGTGTTCGATCCTCATCGAACGCCGCCGATTGGGGCTGTCCCCGGTCCCATAAGCGCTGGGTCGAGTCCCGCGAGGGACAAGAGGGTCGCGCCAAGATCCGCTGGGGTTGGTGCAGGTAGGGTGGCTGCCACGGTGCCATCCGCTGGGTCAATGCCTAGGCCCCGGTAGCCGCTGTCATAGCCTCCAAGCGCGCGACCGCCGCTTAGCCCCCCGCCGATGAGCATCGCGGAGGTCCAAGGCCAGTGGTCGCGGCCGGCGTCGGCGTTGAGCCCCGGGGTGCGGGCCATCTCGGACAGGGCCACGACGATGGTCTTATCGAGCAGGCTCTTGCCATCACCTTCAGGCGCCGAGCGCGCTGCGAGGGCCGCCACGAGGGCCTGTAGTCCGACGAAGAAGACCTGCCACAGCGCGTTCTGCTGGTTGTCGCTGTCGACGTGGGTGTCCCACGCGAGCGGAGGGGTGATTGTGACGCAGCGGGACAGACCTTTGGCGAGTACGTCCACTGAGAGTGATATTTGCGACTCAAAGGAACCGTCGGTGACTAGCCTGAGGTCGCGCCGGAGATCGACGAGGGTGTTGGCCCGTGCGTTGGCGGTCTCCCAATCGACGCGTGACGCCGGTCCAGCGTCGACGAAGGCGCGGGTGCGGCGGTCCAGCAGCCTGTCCACGAGGTCGCCAGCTGGTGTTGGCAGGGGCATGACAGGCTGGTCTGAGCGGGCGAGGGCCGAGCCGTCGATGAGCCCCGCCAGCTGGCCGGTCTGGCCGAGGCGGGTGGCGACGGCCGAGTATGGGCCCGGAAAGACGGGGCCGCTGACGACGAGGTGGGGCAAGGCAGCCGCGGGCAGGCCGACCGCGAGGCGGGTCGCGTGGTCGGTGACCTCACCCGTGGCGGCGCCTGTGAGCATCGTACGCTCGCAGACATCGTGGGCGACGCTGCGGACGGACAGCCCATGGACGAGCAGGGTCCGTGACGACCACTGCTCGAAGAAGGCGCGGACGGCGGGGCGGGTGGCGGCGTCTGAGAATGGGATCCCACCGACGACGGCCCGCGTGGTGCCGGGTGGCGGGGTGATAGCGCTTCCCTCAAAGACGGGGGCCAAGGTCTGCAGCGGGTCCCAGCCGCCGCGGTTCACGATGAAGATGAAGCGGGTGTCCGAGCCGCTGGCGTCAGCGAGCGCGCGCCGCATCGCCCACGGGACGGTCAGGAGTCCGGCGGTCGAGGCGAGGGCTGTGGCCAAAAAGTTACGGCGGCGCAAGGTGGGCTCCGGTTTAGTAGTGGACCAGCGCGGGGTCGCGCAAGAGGGCTGAGAGGGCGGCTGCCCACGCGGTCGCGGGGTCGCCTGTGGCGGTGAAGGCGTCCGCCAAGAGCTGGGCGTAGGCGGTCACGGCGGCGTCATCGGTGGCGGGGGTCGTGCCAAAGAGGGTCCGATGCCACGCTTGGATTTGGGCGCCGACTGTCGGGTTACTGGCGATGTCGCCGGCAAGGGGGGCGTCTGGACGGGTCAACGAAAAGAGGGGGTGTGCCCCTGAATCGCCTGATGCGGCGCGGACCACGAAGGACGCGGCGGCCTCGGCCGTGCGCCGAAAGACGAGGACCATCGAGGTAGTTGGGCTGCGTGCAGGCGCTGACCCTGCGAGTCCATCCGAGCCACCGGCGAGGGTCAGGTAGCCCTCAATGTCGGAGGTCAACATATCAACACCGTTCGCAGTGAAACGATAGCCGGTCAGGGCCTCGAGAGAAGAGGCCCAGAGGCGCGGCGACACTAACCGGTCGATGTCCGCGCGGGCGTAGGCGGGGGACGTGACGACCGCTTCGGCCAAGGCCCGAGCGGTGACGCCTCTCGCGATGAGATCCTCGCGAAAGGTCGTCAGCGCGTCGAGATCGTCGGTGGCGCTGAGGTCTGGGTCGCGCCCAAGAAAGAAGGAAAAACCGCGTGTTGCGAGGCACTCGACGAAGCGCGGGTCGGAGGCGAGGTGGACGCCCAGCTCGCGCAGGCTGAAACCCGGAAGTCCATAATAAGAAGGCGGAACGCCGGTCTGGTTGTCGTATGAGCGCTCGCGGGCGGGGTGGTAGGCGACCAGCTCGGCGGCCGTCTTGTCGGTGTACTGAAAGCCCGTCATAAAGCTGGCGAGGGGGTCGAGGGAGGCGTGGCAGCCTATACAGCCCCGGTTCTCGCGGATAGCGTTGCGGATGGCGGTCTCGTCGGTGAGGTCTAGGTCGCGGGGGAAGTCCACCGGGCGCGACAGAAAGTCGGCGCACAAGAAGATGCGGGCGACGGCGTTGGCGCGGCCGCGGCCGTGACTGACACCATCGGATAAGTAGCGCCAATAAAAGGCGTTCTGGGTCAGCCAGCCGGCATGCGGGCGCCCGTCGGCGTAGAGGGCGCGCGTCCAGCCAGCGCCCGCATCACGGACCAGCGGGAATGATTGCTGTAGCATTAGATCGGCCATCGTGTGCGAAGCCGTCACGAGCTCGGTCAGCGGGGCGTCGCGGGCGATGATGTCGCCTAGGAGCGCCAGCGGCTCCTCGCCGAGGGATCGCGTGAAGGCGGCTCGGTCCTCGGGCGCGATGCCGAGGTCTGTCGGGTCGACCGGCAGGGTCTCGATGCGTGTGCGGGTGACGTCGGCGTAGAGGTCTTGGAAGCGGCCACTAAAGCGGGGATCCTCGAGGTAGCGGTCCACGGCCGCGGCGAGCTCGCGTTCGGGGTCCGTCGCCGCGTCGAGGGCGTCGAACTCGGCTGTCGTCGGTCGAATACCACGTAAATCAAGGGATAGCCGGATGAGGTGTGCGGAAGGAGACAATCGCGGGATCGTGGTCGGGTCGGTCGGGGATGAAAAGCCCGTGTCGGCCGCGATTGTCGTGTCTGCGGCCGGGGTTGGTGGCGGTGGGGCGTTATCGGCGCACCCGGCCAGCGCCGTGCAGACCGCGATGGTCACGCCGGCGATGACCCGCATCATTGAGCCCCCATGTGGGCGGCGTGGCTGGTATCGAGCAGGGGCCGCGGGTCAAGGCACACGTCCTCGCCGCCTGTGCCGCGTAGCCACTGCGCGCCGCAGCCTTCGCAGAGGGCCACCTCAGGTTCGGGGGCGTCCTCGACGAGACCGTCGAAGAGGACCTCGGTCCAGACGCCGTCAGTGTCGCGAAGGGCGACGAGGCCGCCGGGCTCGCGCTCGCAGCTGTTGCCGGCGGTTAGCTCGCGCACGGTGAAGTCTTCGAAGGCGATGGCGCTCATGTCCGCAGGGATGCCGTCGAGGCCACCTAGGCCACCGACCGAGCCGTCGATGAGGAGGTTCCGCCCGCCGGTCGGCCCGTAAGTCCAACCGGAGACCGTCACCGACGGCTGGCGCGTCCCATCGACCCAGGGCGCGAGGGTCCCAAGATTGGCGCGGGGCCCTGAAGCCTCGAAGGTGCCGTCTAGCGTGACCGCGAAGCCGACAAAGTCTTGTGCCGTGACTGATAAGACGGAGGCATTGCCGGTGCCCTCAAGGGTCGTCCCGTCGGGTGCGGTCATGGTGCCGGCCATCGATATCTCAAAGCCTGACAGCGTCGCGCCGTCTTGCTGCAAGTCCTCGTAGCGGACAGCTGTCCCGCGCCCCGAGAGTATCGTACCGTCGTCACGGACGCACTCGCCCTGCCAGAAGAAGCCGGTCGCGCCCGGCTGCTCGTAGGTCAGGATGGTCGGACACCCCGTCTGGGTCCCGCTGTTCGGAGCTGGGGGCGGCAACAGCAGATCGTGCAGCGGTAGTAGCGCGCTGGGGTCCAGCGTCGCCGCCAAGGCCGCGGCGCTGAGGGTCGCGGTCGCGATGGTCTCACCGGTCCATTTGGACGTGGTCGCCGTGGTGTCTACCGCGTCGTAGATCCAGGGCGTGGGCTCTTTGACCGTGTCCGAACCTACGGTCGCGTCAGCGGTGACAACCGGCTCAGCCGAGTCGCCGCAGCCAGTTGCGCCGATGGCCAGCGCTGCAGCGCACAATGCGGGCCAGCGGGTTGTCTTCGATGTCTTCATCAGCCCCCCAAAAGCGTGAACGAAACGCAGGCGAAGTTTAAGACATTTGAGGCCATCATCGCAAATTCTAAGGTCCAGGCGAGACATCCGGCACCTCGCGGTTCACGGGAACGCGCTAGGTACTCTGGGGCGTTAAATGAAAAAATGAAAACCTCGAAGCTGCTCGAATAGGCCAGAAACAAGGTCGAAAGTGATCCCACGCGTGGCTAGAGCGAATCGATGAGGTCTTCCCAGGCGGGGTCGAAGCCCCGACCGGCGGCTGCGAACGCGCGCACGTCGGCCAGGACCTCGTGCACAAGCGCGGTCGGCACTTTGACAGGTTCGAGGGCCGTCGGGATCAAGTAGTCCGGTTGGAAGCCTTCTGCGAGAGAGATGAACGCGACCGACAGGAGCGCGACCTCCTGTTTTGGCGGTTTACCATCGTTCAGGACGAAGCCGCTGTGCTCGACGAGCACCTCGAGGTCGGACAGGGCGAACGCCTTGCGGAAGAGCGTGCAATAGCGTCCGTCGCCAGCCTGGTCGGCCGGTCGATAGCCGCGAGCGCGGGCCCCGGCGACCAACTCGCGGGCGCCGACCAGTTGACCGCGCATACCGATGAGGTGGTTTTCGGGGTCAGGGACGAGCTCTGCGGGGGCGGCGACATCCGCAGCGAGTTGGTCAAATAAAAGAAGCGCCACCTCGGGCGCAAATGGTCGCCGGGAGCGCCACGTAGCCAGTTCCGCCGGGTCGAGATCCGAGGGATGTGCGACGCGCAAAGCGACGTCAGCGTCAAGTGACAGTGCCCGACCGTCTATGGCCACAAACTCCGGGTCGCGCCACTGGGCGGCTGTGACCGTGTCGCCAGACTCGACCACCCAAAGGACCTGGCGGCAGCCGAGGCGCGCGATGGGGTGGGTCGCGAACGCGGAACGCCACACGTCCAAGGGCCAACGGTAGGCGCAGCACATCGCCTCGTCGAAGCGTTCACCGAGATGTCTCCAAGTACGGTGCACGTTCTGTCCAAGCTGGGCTATCTGCGCCTGCGAGGCCACGACCCCGTCGGAGCTGGGCACAATCTCGATATTTAAATGCAGTAAAACCCTTACCGCTCCGCCACCGACCGCATCCAGCTCTGCGTATCCCTCGTCGTCGAGGCCGGCCCGCGACAATAGCTCGTCCTCCAGACGCTGCTTCGTCCACGCGCGGCGCGCCGCGGCTTCCGCGACTAGCTCGGATGCCCGCTCCATGATGCTCTTGGTGCGGAAGTGACGTGCGGTCCCGATGACCAGCTCCCAAGCTTCCGGTGTATCGAAGCTGGCAACCATTTCAAGCAGGGTCGTGCACTGCGGCGCGCGGTTGCCGTACCAGCGCCGCAAGAAATTCCGCGTGCGTGTGACGCCGACGTCGCTGCCAAGCGCGCCCACCAGCCCGAGCACGCCCTTGGCCTTCATCGACGATTTGATTGGAAGTGCAACCTTGGCGACGATCTGTTCCGCCAAGTAGTCCGCCTCCATCAGCGGAAAGGCTGCGCGCATCTCGCCGGCGATCGTCGCCTGTTCGGCGGCATTGGGCAGGCGGGTGTCGTTGGCAAGCCACGCGACCAGCAACGCTTCACCGAGCGCGCGCCGCGAATCAGGTGTGAATAGCGCGGCAATATGCCGTGCCTCGGCGTCGGGGCTTGGCGACTTGAGCTTATGCGCGGTCAAGACCAAGTGCGACACGAGATCGAGCGCGACCGCGCCGCCATCGGCCCAAAATAGCGGCGGCATCGCGTTCAACGCGAGCCAATCTAGGTCCGACGGCCAGCCCTTCTTCGCGGACTTCGCGGCCGCAGCGAGGAGTCCCTTCCGATCGAAGAGAGTCGCTACCGAGACTCCAAGTGACACCAGCGCCTCGATCTGCGCGGAGCGCGCCAACGCCTGCTTTTCCTTGCCCAGCTGGTGGCGCAACGGCTCGATCACCGTGACACCAAGCTGGCTCGCGGCCCAGGTCGCAGCGATGGTGCGCTTGCCGGCGTCGCTATCGCCGAGCGCTACGACGAGGGGACCCGCTATCTCCGGTACGGCGCGCAGAAACGCTTGCGCGATTGCGCGCTGGTCGCGTGGCCCCGTCAGCGCCAGATCCAAGACCTTCTCGGTCAGCCAAGTGGGCGCGAGGGCAGCCGCTCGCACCAGCTCCAAGAAACGTTTGAGCTCATCGGGAGTGTGGCTCGCGCTGAGCAGCGCCTCGACGCGTCCGCGCTCAGCGAGCAGATAGGGCGCCAGCAGCTCGGCAGGCCACTGGACTAGCGAATGGCCATAGATGTGTCGCGCCGCGTCAAAGATGTCCGCGCGGGGGACCCCAAGCTGCTCAAGCACAAGCGCCCAATCGAGCAGGGTGATTGGCGTCGCCGTGCTCACGACGCACAGCGCGGGCCAGAACGAGGTCGCAAAGATGGCGGTCCCGCGGTCCCCCCAGCTGAGGTTGCAATGCTGCATCAACTGAAGAAATCGCACGACCTCTGCGGGTGTGAGCTGCCCTCGCCGTAGAATCGTCTGGGCATGCGCCTCTAGCTCGGCCTGCGCGTCCCAAGTCGTCCAGATGAGGTTCAGATCGATCGGCTCGCCGCTGCCATCGATCGCGCCGATGAACGCGGTGAAGTCGTGCTCGACCACGACGCCGCTCTTTCCGAGGCGATGTGCGAGGCGCCGCGCCGCAAAGCGATAACGATGATACAGGCCGTTCAGCGCCTGTACGAGATCGTCTGGCAGCTTGCGCGAGGGGGGCGGCGTGTTGGCGATGGGCATCCTGACTTCGATCCATAGCCCCAAGGTCGCCACGCCGTCAACGGCAGCCAGCGCGAACTGACTTCGATCCATAGCCCCAAGGTCGCCACGCCGACAACGGCAGCCAGCGCGAAAGCGGCAGCTCGCGCGCTTCCAGAGCCCACGACCGACTGTACCATTGGCACAGATGGCAGGCATTGCGAGCTG
>Ga0209702_10002269_pt1 | contig 34276 bp, 61 predicted proteins | sample FRY01_FD_187210 | JGI IMG/M metagenome (GOLD analysis project Ga0209702, IMG submission 187210) | Freshwater microbial communities from Lake Fryxell liftoff mats and glacier meltwater in Antarctica - FRY-01 (SPAdes) (version 2) | ecosystem: Environmental > Aquatic > Freshwater > Ice > Glacier...
CATCGAGATAATGATCTACCTGCTGTAGTAAGAAAAGATGGATCACAACAATGGTATAAACATGGAGTAAAATATGATTATCCCTCCTAACTATACTCCTGTCCAAATCCCCGTCCCAGATGATAAAAATTGTGATACTATATATAATATATGGGAGAATATCTATCGTACTAACAAAGATACTTTTTCCTATATCTCATATATATCTCTTGCTAGAGAATATAACTTAATATATGCCCTTATTAAAACTGATAAGTTAAATTTTCTTAATTATCCTTACACTGAAGTTCCAACTTCTTCCGCGGGAAATATTGAATTTTATAAATTAGATAAATATTATGATTTAGTACTTAAAGAAGAAAATGATATACAAGAAATTGTAACTTTTTATGGAATACAATATTGGTATAAAAATAAACTGATTCATAGAGATAATGATCTCCCTGCTATGATTTATCCAGATGGTTCACAAGCCTGGTACCAGAATGGTAGATATCATAGAGATAATGATCTCCCTGCTCTAATCTGTAAAGATGGAAGACAATTATGGTTCAAACATGGAGTAAAATATGATTATCCCTCCTAACTATACTCCTGTCCAAATCCCCGTCCCAGATGATAAAGATTGTGAATCTATATATTATATATGGTATAATATCTATTTTACTAACAGAGATACTTTTTCTTATATCTCACACTTGTCTCTCGCTAGAACTTATAACTTAATATATGCTCTTATCAAAACTGATAAGTTAAAATTTCTTAATTATCTTTACACTACTATTCCACTTATTTCCGCGGGAAATATAAACTTTTATAAATTAAATAATACTTATCAATTAGTACTTAAAGAAGAAAATGATATAAAAGAAATTGGAACCTTTTATGGAATACGATATTGGTATAAAAATGGTAACCTTCATAGAGATAACGATCTCCCAGCTGCAATTTATCCAGATGGCACACAAGCCTGGTACCAGAATGGATTATGTCATCGAGATAATGATCTCCCTGCTCTAACCTGGAAAGATGGAAGACAATTATGGTATAAACATGGAGTAAAATATGATTATCCCTCCTAACTATACACCTGTCCAATTCATCATACCAGATAATAAAGAATGTTCATCTGTATATCATAGATGGAAGAATATCTATCTTACTAACAGAGATATTTATTCATATATCTCATATGTTTCTCTCGCAAGAACTTATAACTTAATATATTCTCTTATTAAAACTGATAACTTAAATCTTCTTAATTATCCTTACACTGAAGTTCCACTTATTTCCGCGGAAAATATAAACTTCTATAAATTAAATTATGATATTGAATTAGTACTTAAAGAAGAAAACAATATACAAGAAATTATAAATTTTGAGGGAACACAAAGATGGTACCAAAATGGCAAACTTCATCGTGATAACGATTTACCTGCTATGATTACTACTAATGGTACAAAACTCTGGTATAAACATGGGTTAAGACACAGAGATAATGACTTACCTGCTATGATTTATCCAGATGGAACACAAAAATGGTTTAAACATGGAGAACAATATGCTTATCCCTCCTAACTATACACCTGTCCAATTCACTATCCCAGATGATAGAAATTGCTATTCTATATATTACAGATGGCAAGATATCTATCTTACTAATAGAGATACTTATTCTTATATATCACACCTATCTCTTGCTAGAAAGTATAATCTTATCTACACTCTTGTCAAAACTGATAAGTTAAATCTTCTTAAATATCCTTATACTACTGTTCCACTTATTTCCGCGGGAAATATAAACTTCTATAAATTAAATAAATATTATAATTTAATACTTAAAGAAGAAAATGATATATTAGAAACAATTAATTATTCAGGAACACAAATCTGGTTAAAGAATAATGAGTGGCATAGAGATAATGATCTCCCTGCTGTAATCTATCGAGATGGAACAAAACTTTGGTATCAGAATAATAAACTTCATCGAGATAACGATTTACCTGCTGTAATTAATCCAGAAGGATCACAAAAATGGTTTAAACATGGAGAACAATATGCTTATCCCTCCTGATTATACACCTGTCCAAATCACTGTCCCAAATGATAAAGATTGTATAACTATATTAAATATATGGAAGAATATCTATTTTACTAACAGAGATACTTTTTCCTATATCTCACACCTGTCTCTTGCTAGAAGGTATAACTTAATATATGCTTTTATCAAAACTGATAACTTAAAACTTCTTAGATATCCTTACACTGTAATACCAATTTCTTCCGCGGAAAATATTGAATTTTATAAATTAAATTATTTTTCCGAATTAATACTCAAAGAAGAAAAATATATACAAGAAATTGTAACTTATGATGGAATACAAGCTTGGTATAAAAATACAAGAAAACGATCTTGGTATAAAGATAGTAAACCACATAACCCATATCTTATTTATGCCGATGGTTATAGTAACACTGTTATGGCAATAGGAATGACTTGTATTATCTTACTCGTAATAGTCATAGTCATAATATATGTTTACTTAATAAACTTTAAAGGCGTATTATGAAAAATCTTGTAAAGAATATAGTCAGATTGATCCAATTGAACCCAAATGCCGTATGGAAAAGAAAAGATAATAAACTCTCTATTGGAGATGTTTGTATAGAAAATAAACCATATACACTTAATGCCTTTGAAGCAGTCCTATATAGCGGATATCTTCGATGGATAGGTAATCATAATGGCGATCATAATGGCGAAAGATATTATGAGGTAGTAGTAATCCCTAGAAAACAAGATGTACCTTCAATTCTTAAACTTCTTTAATTCTATATGATAGAAGATAATCTTAAACTAATAATCTCTCCGGAATCTTACTCGAAATGGTTAATAGCCTCAATCACCTATTCAAAGGAAGTTTATGATCGAATTAAGTGTATTATACTTTATAACTGGAATACTGTGGATTATGGCTACTAGACATTTCTGGTATACAGAAACCATCAAATGGCCGATGTTGCTCACAATAATCTTAATTAATATACTGCTCTGGCCGATAGCTATGATGGAGTTGGCTGTCGATGGTCCACCTAAATAATCTCTCCGGAATTTCACTTGAAATGATTAATCTTAATAGCCTCAATCACCCATTTAAAGGAAGTTTATGATCGAGTTAAGTGTATTATACTTTATATTAAGTGTATTATACTTCATATATGGAATACTATGGACTATGGCTACTAGAGATTCCTGGCATACAGAAAACATCGCATGGCCGAAGCTGGTCGCAATAATCTTAATTAATATACTGCTCTGGCCGATAGCTTTGATGGCGTTGTCTGTCGCTGGTCCATATAAATAATCTCCGGAATCTTACTCGAAATCGTTAATCTTAATAGCCTCAATCACCCATTCAAAGGAAGTTTATGATCGAATTAATTGTATTATATTTTATAACTGGAATACTGTGGACTATGGCTACTAGACATTTCTGGCATACAGAAACCATCAAATGGTCGATGCTGCTCGCAACAATCTTAATTAATATACTGCTCTGGTGGATAGCTATGCTGTGGTTGGCTGTCGCTGGTCCACCTAAATAATCTCTCCGGAATCTTACTCGAAATGGTTATACAGATAACGAACCACCAACAACGGAGTATTATCAATGCCAAAGTCTAAGTCTCCATTGTCACAGATTCATTTGCATCATCTGACCGATGTTTTCGCTGATATAAAGAATGTCGATCATAATTGGTTCATCAATTATGAGTGGTTCATCAATTCCGGCATGACATGGGGAGATGCAGATTATACCATATATCGGGTGGAACGTCTGCGAGATGTGATTAAGCAATATGATAACAAGCAAGATGATAACAAGCAAGATCCCCTCATGCTTTTACTTGCCCGAAAAATGCTCGATGTCCTTGAACCTTACGATGATGATGATTTGATTTCCATGTCAAGACGTGGATGTTATCGAAGCAATTTCTGACTTTAACGAAAGTGCAGAGTCCTCTATCTAATATCCACGAATAAAACATAAACCAACACTTTGCGTGTAGCAATACATATGGCAGGGTATCCCAGAGATTGCGAAATCCTCAAGCATGGCAGTCAGGACCGAATGCTACCTGATGAAGTGGTCTTGCAAAGTGTTGGTTTTTTTATTTCATAGAAATAGACATTGATATATAAAGTTTCTATCAAAGATCCTAAAGGAAAATTTATGAAAAAAGGTTTTACTATAGTAGAGCTTATTGTTGCACTGTCACTTGTCGCATTAGTGTTAATCTTTTTGCTGCCTGCTATTAATTCGGCAAAAAGGCATGAGGCGGCTAGAGAATTGGCTGCTCAGGCTGCTCAAACAAAGACAGTAAGAGGGGTTGTTGTTAGCAATTTTAGTAGGTTGTCCGACTATAATGAGCGAACTTACAGAGTAATTATAAGGCATTCAAATAGCGAAATTGAATACGATTCTAGATATCATCAAGACCTAATGAATGGGCAGTGGTATGAGATGAAAGTTCAAAAAGAAATTATCATTAGTGTTATTGCCATAACTTCCCCTTTAGAGTCTCAGTTAGAATCTCAGCCAGAATCAAAGATTGACTAATTTGGTTTAAATGTGTATCAAAATTTCTAATGTGTATCAAAATTTCTATAGGACGACCTCTTCCAACCACTTTATTTTTCTCCAAAATATTTTAATAATTTTTGTTTTTGAACATTTCCCACCACTGAATCTATTTTTTTATATATTTCCCACCACTGGATCTGAATTTTTCAATATCCAGTAACTATACTATACTGTACACTATACTGTACTGTACACTATACTATATATTATAGTAGGAAGATAAAATTAAATGATTAGCAGGTGACAAATATTTTAGTAATATTCATTATTACGATGGGCCATCGTAATAACTGCTCATCCTGACTTTATCCAGGATTTATTTTACTCTTTTAATCTTTTTCTTACAGTAACACTGTTTCTATTTGGTATTGGTACCACTGTTTGCAAATCATCACAAATGGCCTTAGAATAAGTTTACAGCCACTCTTGGGTAAAGAATGGGTCTGAGGCTACCTTTAGGCTAAACTGCTTTATAAAGAATTCTGGTAGTTTAGACTAAATTTCTCCGGTAAGTTAGAATAAGAGGAGATGTGATAGACGAGTAAAATTCTGATACGCTTGTAGGCAGCACTGGAACGGAATCTTGCGTAGCAGCACTGAAATGGAATTTGGTGACATCATGAGTATGTTCAAAGGATCTTTCATATTTGAAATAAAGAACTTCAGAAAGTTCTGTATAAATCTTTCTCCTTCTCCTCCGCCCCGTCCGGCCATTAAACGTCGGTCGGGGTTTTTCTTTACTATAGTATAATATAGTATGCGGGCGGGTGCGCGTCTCTTATCTACACACACTTGTACAAGGTGGCCGTACTGGTGGCCGTACTGGTGGCTCACCAGGTGACCTAGTGATTTTTTGTGAGATAAATTGAGTTAATACGGTAATGGTACCACCGAGATGAGATTATGAATGTGACAACAATTTGTTATAAAATTGTTGCAAGTTTCCAAATCAGACGTTATCATGTGAAATTCCAGGTTTCAGGTTTCTAGCAGAGCATATTTTCGAGGACGTAGAATATTGCGATTTATTCATGTGGAAAAATAACAATCTATAAATAGGTTTATTTTTCATTCTCAATTTTTGTAGGAGCTATCAAATGACTGTTGATAAAATTGAAGCAGAAACTGATTTAGAAATTCAAAATTTTGAAGTGATTGATTATATAAAAGAAGCAGAGAAGCCTATAAAGGAAAGGACTTCGTTACCAGTTGGGAGGAATAAGTGTTTAGTAGTTCCTCGGAGATATGGTTACGATGAGAATGAGATAGATAATCTTCGTGCATCTTTCATAACTGGTGGAGCGACGATAATAAATCCTATTAAGCGTAAAGCTGCGTATTGGGGATTTGTTCAATCATTAATTGATTTAGGGTCAAATATCTATCACGACCATGCTTCTTCGACAAAGCGGATGAAAGACATTTTAAGTGAGATAAGGAGTAAGACAGGTAGTGAGATTTCTATTTGGGACAAATTTGTAGGGAGAGGTGAGAGAAGTGGTTCATCTAATCCAAAAGACTTGCATGGTAGGATAATGCAAAATGCTAGAGTATTACAAAGATTAGGTGGCAATCATCAATATGGTTTAAAGCTTAAGCAGTTTAGGATGTGTATTGACATTCATATTGAGCCTAAAGATGGTGAGACAAATCGTGACATTGAGAATTATCCAAAAGGTGGGATGTGGTATTACAAGTTGAATACCTCACATAACAACATTGAGGATATCATTCCGATTTATGATAACAAGGTTGCTCGGAAGCGTAAGCAAAAGATGAATAAGATTGAGGAATAAACAATAAGGATATAGAAATGGAAAGCATTGAATTAGATAATGAACTCAAGCAACGGTTAATTAACTCTTTGGATAAGGTAGAGGAATGGGTAAGAGCAGGAGAAGACCTTGTTAAAGAACAAGCTCCTCTTGTTGTGCAGGACATTATTAATTGGGGAATTTTTGGTTATGGAATAAGTGCCGTAGCAAGTTTCGTATCTGTTGTTATTATGATATTTATTATTATTTCTATGGGAAAAAAAGCTCGTAGTTTTACAGAAGACAAGGACGAATGTATTGTTTTTGCTTTTGTTTTAACTATGATTGGTTGTGCTGTTGTGACTATTCTTTTGGCAATTAATTTTGTAACAAGTTCTCCAGTTGCCTTGAAAGCTACTTTTGCTCCTAGAGTATACGTGCTGGAGCAACTTGGAATAATGAAAAAATAAATAAGAATAAAAATCTATCGAAGAGATAAAAGATGTGGTCATTAACCAATTTGCGTGTGAATCCGGAAAAGTTTAGATTTGGATTTTGTTCCTTTCAATCCCCTTGTGTGAACACCTGGAGTTCATATGAGGGGATTTTTCTTTTCCTGATTTTATGGTATAAAGGTTATGACATGGAAGGCAGCGGAAAAGGCTGTTTGAATCTTCTTCATCTTTAATGAGAGGTATATTCGTGAAATTAAGAAAAAAACTAGAAGAAATAATTACTCGCAGGGTTGGTGTCGGTTTCTTACTATCTGCCACTCTTCCTACCACAGTTAGGTCTTTTGCAGTAGATTTATTCGTTGCAAGAGAGTTTGATAGCGAAGATGCCAGGTATATTAGTGAAGGATGCAAAAGATTCATATCGTCATTCATTAGTAATGATGACGAATGGGATATTAAAGATCAGGCATAGCTAGTGTACGTGTTATTTCTTTCCCGCGGAAAAAAGAATAAGGTTATAAATGAAAAGAGCAATAATTATTTTCCCTGATGGTCGAGTTTTGGATGAGAAAACTGATTTTAAGAAGTTTAAGAAAGATTATCTTTCTGGTGGGCATATAGAAATGCTTCCATTAACTCGTGAAGCTCATGCTTACATTGATGAAGATGGTAAATCAAAGGGTTTGGAGTATAATACTAAGGCTACGCTATTATGTCGCAGTCATAGATGTCTGAATAACAATGATATAATAGTTGGGCCAATGGCGATTTTTGGGACTGATAGGGATCGAGAGTCTGACGTTCCTGATTTTGTAAGAGAATGGTTAGGAATATTAAAATGAAACCTCAATCAATTGATACTACTTCCAAAGAATTTGCAATCAACTGCACTGGCGACGTTGTGACAGGCGATACTATCGAATTTAGCGAAGGCGTATTCGGCGGCTCGCATCGCAATCCTTCATTTCTTGGTGAGCGTGTGATTCAATCTCTCGTCACTAAAGACTCTTACGGTGCTGCCAAACAGCAGCATACATTTACTATCGAGGTGTTAGCATCAACTGGCGTTCGACCGTTGAAAGCAGGAACGAAAACGACCCGTAAGGGCCGCAATATCTACAGGAATGGAACCAAGCGTGTGGCTTGGTCTGATGAGTCACTGCGAGGAATCGTGGCTGATGCAAAACACAAGCGTGGCGATGCGGCTCGAATAAACCGAGATGCTCGTCGGAAAAATCATGAATAGATGTATCCGGAAAAATAAGATAAAAGGTTAATCGTTATATCGAATACAGAATTTTCTATGAAAGGAAAAATTATGAGCAGAGCTATAACAGCCTCAGAGTTGAAACTGGAGTTTATTAACACGATCCGTAGCTTATGTGAACATTGGGCCACTGTAGATGATCTAGCAACAATAGACCGAGTTGAGGGTGTTGCGACTGGCATCTTGTCACTGCTTAATGGTGTTAATGCCTCCATGTGTGGTTTTGACATTGTTGCCCGTCCACACCACTCAGACAAAGAATACTCTATTGAGCGAGGTGAGAATTGGGTGGAGGATGGTACGGTTATTAACAACAATATGTCTTACATGCTGAATTCTACGAACAGGCAAAAATCGTGAAAGAACCTGATAACAAAGATTTAGATTGTTTGAATAGTTTCCCAGAGGGGACATATGGTAATTTTGGAGACCATCTACTAATTTCAGGATTAAATGCCTTGTGCAAACAGCATGGTTATGGTAGAGTTCATCAGGTGATGTCTAGTATTGAAGATATCTGGAGGCATCCTGAAAAAATTACTTCTTATAAGAAAGATCAGGAAGACCATATGAAAGCTTTATCTGTAAAAATTGAATAGATGTATCCGGAAAAATAAGATAAAAGGTTATTAAGCATTATGGCAGTTTATAATACTACAAACATCCCTGACGTAAAAATTGCTCGCATGAGTTCTGGTCATGGAGAAATTGATTGGCTATTAGGTAGCAAAGGGGATGGCTGGGGTTTTGTCAAGAAGAGTTTAAGCCTTTGGGGTGGAGAAGCAGGTGTAGGTAAGACTCGCTTCATTAATGGCTTATGTAAGATAATAAGCAAGACAGAGCGTGTTCTTTTTTGTCAGCTTGAAATGACTGTTCAAAGTTTTCGCACAAAGTACCTATCAAATATGTCAAATAAAGAATATTTGATAAGTGATAGTATCTCAATATTAGATCAAGTAGCAGAGATTAGGAAATACAAACCAACATTTGTAGTTATTGATAGTATTAACAAGGTTAAAGAGTTTACCGGAAGCGATAAGACAATTAAAGAATGTGAATCTCTTTATAGAAAAGTAGCTAGTGAGGTTGGATGTCACATTGCTTTAATTACGCATTTGAATGCTGAGGGCAGCATCAAGGGTGGAACTGGACTACCTCATATGGTAGATACAGTTATATCTTTAGGTAGGACTATAGGTGAGCCTGGTTCATTTTATGCTAGTATTGCTAATAAGAATAGGTATGGCATACCTGGCAAGATAATCGAACTTAAGCATCAAGATAGAGGCGTTCAGGTAATTAGTGATAATAGGTTCGATGATAAAAGTTGGGTTGAGCCTGGTGCGAAACAAGGTATTAATCTTGAAACGACTATTGAGATCTTAGAGAAAGAGTCTGAAAGTGGTGTTGATAAAGAGATTACGTTTTTCCGCACGGAGCGTTGCGAGACTTGTTTAGGCAGCAATGACAAATGTTATGATTGTAGTGGCATGGGTACTAAATATCTTAATCGCACATTAAAGATAAAAATCCCTGCTGGTATTCGCAATGGGCAAGCGGTTAGATTAAAGGGAGAAGGCGATTTGTCAGATGATATGGGTGGGGCTAGAGGAGATTTACACGTAGGAGTCTGTATATTTAAGCCAATTAGTATTAATATTGATAAAATATCTGGGCCTCCTAAAATGAAATCGCATGCATCTGTGAGTTCTATCATCAGGCCAATCAAGAGGTTATGGGAGTGGCTGAAAGAGCATGAATAGTTCTCCGGAAAAAAATATAGAACGGTTAAGACAGTAGTGGATTGAAATCAAAAACATATAAACGATTTTTTGTTTCTTTGTGTACCGCTAGTCCCGTAAAAAGGACTGGCGGTTTTTTTATACCATTTGATCGCAGTAAAGTGATAAGAGCATGAATAGTTCTCCGGAAAAAAATATAGAACGGTTAAGACAGTACTTGTTGCATACTCTCCTTTTTTTCCATACTCTCCTTTCTATAGAAATATAGACTGGAGGGTTTCTTTGATTCCTCTAATAAAGTTAGGATAACGAAATGTTAAACAGAAGAAAATTTTTAGCGTCAAGTGGAGCTGTTATAGTTGCTAGTGCTATTCCTGTAACAGCTGTAGCTGGTGCTATTCCCGTAACACCTACTGTAGTCAGTGTTTTTGATACAGTTGTTTTAATATCACCTGATAAAACTGAACATTATAAGATTGTTAATGGTTTCCATGTCTTACACAGAGATAATGATTTGCCAGCTGTAGTATTTCATGATGGATCAGAAAAATGGTATAAAGATGGTCAACTTCATCGAGACAATGATTTACCAGCTTTAACTTATCCAGATGGAACACAAAAATGGTTTAAGAATGGAAAAGCTCATCGAGACAATGATTTACCAGCTTTAGTTCATAAAGATGGTACAAAAGCTTGGTATCAGTATGACAAACTGCATCGAGATAGTAATGAGCCGGCTTTAATTTATGCTGACGGTTCGCAATTTTGGTTTAAAGATGGACAATCGCATCGTGATAATAACTTGCCAGCTGTAATCTGTAAAGATGGAAGAAAAGAATGGTATCAAAATGGAATTCTCCGGAAAACCATCATGTCCAACTTGACAACGCCGATCTGATCGGATATGATGTCAGAAGTTGCTGGTGATTGAGTTGGATGTTATAATTCCGAAAGAAAAATAAAGGAATTGTAACAAGAGTGTCGAATAGGTAACAAGTAGAGTCGAATTTTCTGGATAAACGAACATGAGCAGAAACTGGAATACAAACATTAAAGCATCTAAAGCCTTTACAAAGGCTAATAGATTTTTTATGCTTTCCAGGTCTGCCTAACGATAAACGTCATAGGCTAAACACAAAAGACCTGGAACGCAAGTTCTAGGTCTTTTATTCTTTACCGCGGAATAAAGATATGGAAACGAATAAAGAAACAGTTGCGATAGTATGTGATCTTTCTCTTGGTAGAGAATCTCATGTTGAATCTATTTTAGAGAAATGTTTTTATTGTAAGAGAGAAGTATTTTTATCGAGAAGTAGTTTAACAAGAATAGGCATTGATCCGTATATATGCTGTTGTATTGATTGTATAGGTAATTTACCAAGAATAAAACCTTCAAAGTTATCTAAAGAGCAAATGGATGAGGTAAATAGTTTTGGGATAAGTAAAGAAGATGTGCAAGAAATTAGTAAGATATTAGAACAAAAATTGGGCCAGAAGATTTGAAGGGAAATCGCTGCGCTTGCACCGCGGAGACTGCCGGTTCGATCCCGGTCTGGTCCACTTAAAGAATATGATAGATATTCGATGGATAAAATCCATTACTGTTAGATATCCATCGTGGATTGAAACGATATCCATCGTGGATTGAAATGACAAGTAAATAGTCGGACTGCAAGTATAGGTTCGAATCCTATTGAGTGTCTTCGGACGTTCATGGTGTAATGGTAGCACGGCAGTCGTTATTCTCCTGTAGCTCAGTTGGTAGAGCGGCGAGCTGTTAACTCGCATGTCGCTGGTTCGAGTCCAGCCGGGAGAGCTTTTGGGTCTGTGGCAGAGATAGGCTATGCACTTCCCTCTTAAGGATGACTACGAGGGTTCAAATCCCTCTAGACCCATTTGCTACACCGTTTCTACTGGGATAGGGCTTCGTCTCCAAAGCGAATGAAAGGGGTTCAAATCCTCTACGGTGTGTTTTTGAAGCGCATGTGGTTTAATCGGTAAAACACATCCCAAAAGGATGATTTATGAGTTCGAATCTCTTCATGCTGCAAAGTAAAAGTTCCAAATTTGCAACCTACTAGAAAAGTCGCGAATTTTCTAATTAGGAATCAGATTAGCTCTTTTCGCTTCAAAACGGCCTGGTAGCTGAGTTGGTTCAAGCACTCGCCTGAAGAGCGAGATACGTCAGTTCGAATCTGACCCAGGCCATTTTTTACGGAAAATTAAAAATGAAAAACATAGTATCATACAGTTTATGGGGGAACAATAAGATGTATTGGAACGGAGCACTGTATAATATAGAATTAGTTAAAAAATATTATCCTGATTTCATATGTAGATTCTATATTGATAAATGTTGTGATCAGAAATTAATAGATTCAATAGAAGAATCGGATAAAGTTGAAAAGGTTATTATTAATAATAAACCAGATGTATTTTATGGAATGTTTTGGAGATTTTTTGCAGCAGATGATAAAGACGTTGACATAATGCTGAGTAGAGATTGTGATAGCAGGATCAGCGAAAGAGAAGTAGCAGCTGTCAGAGAGTGGTTAAGTTCAGATAAAGATTTCCATATTATGAGGGATCATCCTTTGCATGGTATTCCGATACTTGCTGGGATGTGGGGTTGCAGGAATGGTATATTAAGAGACATAGGATTATCTTCAAAAATAGATCAATGGAATCAATTTGATAAATATGGAGTAGACCAGGACTTTTTGAGAGACATAGTATATCCTCTAATAAAATCTCAATCAATGGAACACGATGAATTTTTCAATTTTAATTCATGTAAGAAGAAATTTCCAATAGGAAGGATAGATATGGGATTTGTTGGTGAGATATATGATGAGAATAACGTTAGAAACCCTAACCAGTATAAGATTATCCCAGTATAAGATTATCAAAGGCTAATTAGGAATAACTCTAAATGGGACGTAAATTTGGATTTTCTTGGTCTTGGAAAAGAGCCGTAGGTATCTCTGGTTTGAAAAACAAGATATCTAGGAAAATAGGAATTCCCTTAACAAGAAGTGGTAGACAGCGTAAAGTTGGAAAAATGATGGGTTGCTGTATTCCTATACTTATTTTTATAGGGACAGTAATATATCTAATAACTTAATCTAAGCACTCGGAGCTCGATTGGATGAGCAGCGGACTTTTAATCCGTTGGTTATGGGTTCAAGTCCCATCGGGTGCATTGTCTCCGGAAATTAAAAATAGCTATTGTATATAGTACTTGTAATACTATAAACAAAAGGAAACAAAATGGCTAAGAAAATTACATTTGATACTGGTGACGTTGTTAAGTTGGTTTCTGACGGTCCAGATATGACTGTCGTAAAATATTCTGATCCTACTTACCTTTCCGTTCGTGGTACGTATGATTGCATTTGGTTTTGTCGAGATGGGACTCTTCATGAAGGAGAATTCGATGAGAACATTGTTAAATTAGTTAAAAAATCAAATATCTCGGCAAAGGAAAAACCTAAAGATAATGAAGAAACTAAGGAAAAAAAGTTAGTAGCTGAAGCTGAGATGCCAGTAATATTGAGTAAGCCATTTGCAAATTTTAACAGTGAATCTAAGGGTAAAACCAGAAATAGAAGTAAAACCAGAAACTAAAAAATGTTAGAGAATGCGGGTTCGAATCCCGATGTAAGACTCTATAACTGCTCTAGTAGTCTAATTGGATAGGGCACTTCTTTCCTAAAGAAGATTGTATAGGTTCGAATCCTATCTAGAGTATTCAAACTTAAAGGAAGAATATGATTACTAACGATGAAAATCCTAAAACTTGGACAACAAAGAAAATTCAAGATCAGATTAATATGCTCTTAGAGATACTTAGAGAAAGAGCCATAAAGGATGAAGTTAAGAAATCCTGATTTTCTTTATAATTGGTTAACAGAATATGAAAATTAAATTAAATTTGAAAACACCTGATCTTATCCATTATGCATTTATAAATTATGACATTTCTGATGAAGAACAAGAAGAAATGAAAGAAAAAATGGCAAAATGGGTTAAGTATGGAGAAAAGGTTACTATTGAATTTGATAGTGATAAAAATACTATGAGAGTATTAGAATGCTGATGTGCCCTGAATTGGTAAAGGACTGGTTTTGTAAACCAGCGGGCTAAACACCCATTGCAGGTTCGAGTCCTGTCATCAGCTTTAAATGGTAACAAAGAACAAAATATTTGTTAAGCAAACTTCCTGGATAAGTAACGGTGGCTGGTATTCTGGCGTTACAAAAGACGGAGAAGTATTATTTTTACCAAATGAAGCCGATGCTCCGCTGTTTGATTTGGCAAAATCTGAGCATATTAGAAGATTCTTATTTAGGAAAAATTTGTTTCCAGTTTTAATGTTTCCCGTTTTGCTCTCGTAGCTCAATTGGATAGAGCAACAGATTTCTAATCTGTAGGTTGCTGGTTCGAGTCCAGCCGGGAGCATTGTAAAAGCAGAGTTTCACAGAAATGTGTCTTATTTGATAGACTAGACTGCATAACCTAAGACTATTGGGCAGTCTGTGATTTCAAGGATATCAGTAAGAAGCTCGAACTTTGCTTTTTTATACAGGATACGCAATCGTAGCTCAGTTGGTAGAGCAAACGCTTGATAAGCGTTAGGTCGCTGGTTCAAGTCCAGCCGGTTGCATTATGGTGTCATAGCCCGCTAAAACTAGCGGGCTTTTTTTTCGCGAAAAATCAGGAAAAAATCAAAACCATCTTAAGTTGAGTAATTTTAATGACTTATAATACATCTATTATCCTGCACAAGATTTATATAGGATAGATAGGATAAAAAAGTGTTTCTATCCGGATTTCTGCTATAATTGGTTAATGACAATGTTCGCATAACAGAGGGTTATGACGAACGGCAAACGGACATACTCTTATATAAGGAACACAAAATGTCCACGAATCTGATTGAAGGTCTGAAGGCAACGATGGCAAAGGCAACGAAGGCGCAAGTTACGATTGACAAGATCGAGAGCAAGATCGAAAGTCTTTCGGCAAAGATCGCTACTCTTGCGGCACAGCGAGATGGCATCGTTGCGGGGTTCACGGGAATCGAGGTTGGCTCGAAGCGTAAGGGTCGCCCCTCCGGGTCGAAGAACAAGGCTAAGGGTGAAACCAAGGCTAAGGGTGAAACCAAGGGTGAGGGTGAGACTAGGGGCCGAGCGGAGAATGGTGCGGTTATGCCCTTCCTCCTGAAGCATGTCTCGGCAGATAAGAACAAGCCGACCACGCTGGTTGACTTGGAAGAGGCTCACTCTAAGTTGGGAGAGCCGGTTACGTTGTCGGTTCGTCCGAAAGTTATTTTCATGCAAGGCATGAAGGATAACGCTTTCTTCAACAAGATTGCTCATGGCGAGTATGTTTTGACCGCCAGCGGCAAGAAAGCCAAGGATGGCACTAAGGTTGCGAAAACCAAGGCTAAAGCTCCGAAAGTTGAATCGGTTGATACGCCTGCTACGGCAACCACTGCCTAAAGCAGAAATGAAGTTCGCTTTGCCCAGTCCCTCCCCTAATTATTATCGGGGGAGGGACTATTTTCTTCTTTATCCGCGGAAAAAAAGTTATAAAGATGTGGAACGGCAATCCGGATTTTAATTTTATCCTGAACCGAACCAGGATTTTTTTGAGAGTTCAGAGGATACCATTAGATCGAAAAGGTCTGTTTTGACGAAAAAAAGGTATCGTAGGGTTCATCTGCCTAGATGGGTAGCGAAATATGCGAAAATATATGAAAGTACCATATAAGCATCATAATTGGATGATTGATTACCACTTTATTCAGGATGGAGAGTCCAACAATCTCCGGTGATTCTGAATTGCAGTATAGTATATAGATGGCTATATCATATGCAAAATTAAACGGTAAGAAATTAACCATTGAGATTGACTTAGAAGATGAATTAAGAGATTCATCTACAGGGAAAACAGAAATAATAGCATCATCTGCGGGGCCAGTCAAAACAGAAGTCTTAATAGATGGTAGACCTGTATGGGTTGTCGTATCAGCCTTTGTTAAAAAGAAGGATAAAAAGGCAAATAAACTTATACAAACGTGATAAGTTACTGATAAATATTCTCCGGAAACGGAGAATAATCGGTTAGTGTGAATACCAACTGCTTGCATCTTTGACAAGTAAATACTTTATCAACTGCCTCATATGTGGCTCAAAAAGCGTACTCTCGACGTAACAGCTCAGAGGTAGGATTTCCCTTCTGGACCCCGGCTAAGGAAAACTAAGGCAGAAAAGAATGATATCTTCTAGGAAATTAGGATATCATGACCAACGTAACTATCGTAGGAAACTATTGTCAGAGAGCGATAGTATGTATGTAAAATCATACCAGTACATTGATTACTGACCGTACATCAGTATGAGTATTGTGGCTGAATAAGTTAACTTTGGAAAAGGGATGTAAGGCTTGATAACCTTGCCGTATGAGGTAGTTGATAAAGTATTATACGAGCATTTGATAAGTTGAGAGTGTCCACATAACAAACCTCTTGAGCTTATCATTTTTATCTTGATCCGGCTTACTGATGCGATAACACCCTAAGAGCAATTTTAGGGTGTTATTTTTTATACGGAAAATAATATGTATTGGGAATCTAGAAAAGACAATAACTATTACAAATACGTAATTCAATGGCTTAACGAAATTGGTCACCATGCATCTTATATGGATGTGGGAACATGCGATACTCCCATCATTCAATCTGGGTCATTTGACAGGAGAATTGCAGTTGATATACTTAAGCAACCTGCATTAGAAGGGGTTGAAAGCATTGTTGGTGATTTTATGATTCTTGATCTTCCGTATGTCTCGGTTGTTACTTGTTTGCAAGTTCTGGAGCATGTTTTTGATCCTGCGGCATTTGCTCAAAAATTATTAAATACTGCGGATAAAGTGTTAGTATCTGTACCATATGAATGGCCCAAGGGGTTCTGTAACGAGCATATTCATGATCCTATAGATATGGATAAATTTTATGGATGGCTTGGCAGAGAGCCTGTAAATAGTATTATTATAAATGATAATAATCATCTTCGTCTTGTCGCTCAGTGGGACGGACTAAAGAGCCTTAGAGGTATCCGGAAATCTAGATTAAAGGGTTAATAGGGATATGGAACCTACAGTTGATTTATCAAAAGTAAGAATTGAATATAAGACTATTGATACAAGGAGCAATACTGGATTAAAGAAAGCTGAGAAGTTGCATAAGTTAGGTTGGAAGACTGGGCAAGTTGGATTATCAACAATTCAATTTTATCGAGAAGTAGAAAAGAAGTAAGTTAACCCCGTGTGGCGAAATTGGCAGACGCATCGGATTTAAAATCCGGTGACCCGCAACGGTCGTGCCGGTTCAACTCCGGCCACGGGGATTTAAATAGCAATCTAATTGAAAGTATACCTATGACTGATAACCAAGAAGATATTATTATAGTACTTTTTTGTATTGCAATGGGTTTTTTATTAATTTATTACATATACAAAGCATTTTATGTAAACCATATTTTATATAACAAAGAATATGTCAAAAAACTTGAGGAAGAGATCAAAGAACTTGAGAGAGAGATCAAAAACCTTACAGATAAGAACGAAGAAATAGGAAATGCTAATATTCTATTAAATGTTAGATTAGATCGTATATCTCGCATATCTAGTTTTACTGATGAGTAATTCCGGAAATCTCAGTTAATTGGTTATTACGAATATGAATGGCTTATATGATAAGAACAGAAGTTATTATTAAAAATTATTAATATCTATGGTAGATATTAGCATCTCCGGAATTTTACATAAAAAGGTTAATTCATTATGTCAACCATTAAAACAGTATTCCTTGAGCGAACATGCAGTCAGCGAACCAACGACGATACTCTTGATAGCCAAGTTGTCAAGATGATTAACTCGTCTATTAAGGGTAGTTGGGAGGGATTCGTTGAGCGTTATAAGGAATTTACAAGGGTTAATGGAGAGTTTGTATTTTACCGAAAAGTAAATTTTAAGAAAAGCAATGATAAGGGTAACATTCTTCGTGAATGGGATTCTATCGCCACCAGATTCGTTAAGGCTGGTATGGCTCAGGGGTTGGCTAAATTCCCTTGGAAAGTCACAAGTGGAATGGAAGATATTGTAAAGGGGGATGCGGCTACTGGCTTAATTAAAGACCTTAAAGATTATGGTCAAATTAATTCTATTCCAAACGGTGAATTCGATCACATCTTTGATAGGGAGCATCAGATTAAGGTTGGGCTTTCAGCTGTCGAGGCAGCTACTCAGTCTGAATGGAATAATCGCTTTCATACAGTCTATTATGGACCTCCAGGATGTGGCAAGACGGAAGTTCTTTTGGGTATGCAAAAGATGCTTGGAGAAGAGAATGATGCTTACCTAAAGTTTGATGCTACGTCAACTACTGAGGCAGGTGCTTCTAAGTTACTTTTGGAAGCAGAGCATATTCCTCCCGTTCTTTTTGTCGAGGAAATTGAAAAGGCTAATGAAAGCAGTCTAAGATGGCTACTTGGTGTATTGGATCAGCGAGCAGAGATTCGCAGGACTAATTGTAGGATTGGCAATCAGGCTCGTAATGTTAAGATGTTGTGTATGGCAACAGTTAACAATATGAATTTGTTTAGGAATGTTATGTCTGGTGCTTTGGCATCTCGCTTTCCATTCCAAGTATTCTGTCCTCGTCCTAATCGGCAATTGCTGGAAAAGATTCTTCAGAGAGAAGTTGCAAAGGTTAAGGGAAAGAAGGAATGGATTGAGCCGGCGTTGAAGTTTTGTTGCGATGACGAAGTTATGTTAAGAGCATTTGCAAATGATCCTCGTAAGGTTGTGCCTGTTTGTCTTTGCGGCAAGGATGATTTGCTTACTGGGAAATATCAAGAGTCGATTAAGGCAACAATGCCACCTGAAGATATAATGCAAGTATGATATATTAAGTAAATATGGACTCGTAGCTCAGTTGGAAGAGCACTCTGCTTATAACGGAGAGGTCGTGGGTTCGATTCCCATCGGGTCTATTTCAATCCGGAAAATTAAATTAATCGGTTATCAATATTATGATTCGCCCGATAAGGCTATCTGGAGCCTTCGGCAATGATGTGAAGAGACAAGCCAGTAAACTTGCTTACTTCACTAAGTTAACGCCCCGCTTAATCTCGGGTTTCCCATCGTTAGTGCATTGGGAGTCGGGCGAATCATTTTATGTACGGTAATAAAACATCTCCGGAAAATTAAATTAATCGGTTAAGAATGAGGTTGACATCATGATGTATAGAAAATACAGCTTTTTAGAATATTGTGCAATCTTTTTCATATCATTAACGCTCATAGCAGCAGTATTGTCTTATTTAGCATGGTCATGGACTATTGTGATACAAGCAATCTGGGAATGGTTTGTTATTCCATCTTTTTACAAATTGCATCTTGAACCTTTGACATTTAGCCAGGGTCTAACTATAAATGTTTGCTTATCATTGATGGCAGTTAAAGTTAACCATCATACACCAAGCAAGGCAGATGATAATGATATCTCTTTTTATTACAAAATGTTGATTAATTCTGCAATTGCACCTTGGGTAATTTTGGGCGTATCCTACTTTATCAAAATCATATTTATGGGATAAAGGCAGGGACGTTAGCTCAGCGGTAGAGCAGGGAACTCATAATTCCTCGGTCACAGGTTCGAATCCTGTACGTCCCATTTTAATCTATATTCAAACATGCACAATATTCTTGCTATTTTTTTTGTTATCATTGCCGTTGCCATCGTGAGCGTTGGGACTGCTCTTACCTTTTATATTGAGCCAACTGTTGTATCACCCGTAGTCTCGCCTAGGTTTGAATACAGAGGAAGATTCAGTCCAGGAATGGGGGACGAATTGATGTTTTGGGTTGACACAAAGACAGGCAGGGAGTATATTACTACTACAAGAGGCGGAATAATCGAAATCGAAATCGAATCTAAGTAATAATGTGGCTATGCTTCCGCTTGTCACTTTTCATATCTAAAAATACCAGGATAGAATTCCCAGTTCTGGAAGACAGATTTTCTCATCTCATCGCCTAAAAAAAGCGTATTCCGCAGTTCGGAAAAAATCCAGGATGGAGTTCACACACACGAGGTTCACACTAGGTTCACACGAGGCTCACCTGTTCACCCAGATATCCGCAACTCCGGATTTTTCGAAAAATCTGTTATCACGATTGAAACGGTATTTTTCTTTATCGAATGGAGTATATTATGAAGGGTTCAGTCGTAGTTGATCGTCAATTTTTTGTGAAGGAGCGCAACAATTACTCAAACTGGGGGCTTGCATTTTGGCGAGAGCTGTTTCAAAATTCTTGTGATGCCGATGCGACGAAGATTGACATTCAGCTATTGAAAGACGAAGACGGTATGGATCGCATCGTCTTTACTGACAATGGTTTTGGCATGAGTCGGGATGTTCTTTTAAACACTTTCTTTCGACTTGGAGCTACTACAAAGAATACTGGAACTTCTACGGGTGGTTTTGGCAAAGCTCGCATTTTGATTTGCTGGTCACATCCTGAGTATATTATTCGTTCCGCGGATTTTATTTGTCGCGGAAATGGATCTGAATACGAAATTGAAGATGCAGAGAATATCAAAGGTTGCAAATTCGAAATTAAGGTTGATTGCAATGATCGATATAACAGGCAAATTAGCTTGAAAGATTCTCTTAAGCAGTATCTTTCAGCTTCTCACTTGACTTGCGTTTTGACAAGCAATGATCCCGAAATTAACAATTGGAAAAATTGGCTCTATCGTCGCCGCTTGACTAGGGATCTTGGATTTGGACGAGTATATGTAAACAAAAGTGCAATCTCGAATACAGTTTATGTTCGAGTCGATGGCGCGCTCATGTTTACTTGTTATTCGTCTGCTGGCTCGCAAATTATCCTTGAGATTACCAAAGAATCTTCTCGCAATGTTCTTCTTAGCAATCGAGACAGTCTGCATAGCGAATTCCAATCTCAATTGGATCGTTTTCTGCAAGAGGTTGCTGTCGATAAGCAGTCTGCCTTAAAGGATCCTGTTCGTAGAGAGACACATGTTTTCTCTAATTCTAAGATGACTACAAAGCGACGTAAAGCTTCTGAGGAAGAGACAATTAATCCTTATGGTTCTAATGTTACTCAAGAGGATTTCTGCTTGGATCAAGCTTCTGCATTGACAGATTGTAGCAATAGGAAAGCATTGGCGGCTGCTGTATTAAATGTTCCTGCCCTTAGCGGTTCTATGTTTGCAAATAACATTGAAGAACGATTCAATAGCGATACTGTTACCGATGATCCTATGATTGCAAGTATGGTCGTTGATGTTGAAACAGAGAATCCTAATTTGAAGAAAGTGGTTTCTAGGTATCGTCCTGACAATTGGAAGATGGATACCAGAAATGGTAAGACTTTTCGTATTGGCGGCAATTGCATGAAGTTGATTAAGCTTTGGGGCATCACATGCGATATGATTTTTCAAGATTATCTTGATATCGTCAATAGCGATTCAATTGAATGGAAGCCAGGATTCGTTTTTGCAGACAAGCCAGATGGTTCTGTTACGGAAGGCTGTCATAAGATCATGGATGGTGCGCATGTTATTATGTTGAATCCTTGCGATTTTAATGGGAATCTGCGATGGCGATTGAGAAGCGATACAGATCGTTCCTACCTTATCACTATTGCCGCTCATGAAATTGCTCATTGTTCTTATGGGCCGCATGACGAGGCTTATGCTAATCTGTTTACTACATTAGTAGCAAGGGCTATGAGCCGTAAAAAAGAAATTGTCAGAGCATTAGGCGATTTTCTGGCAGGTTAAAAAAATTCTCCTAAAGATAGAGGAATAAAAAGCCGATAGTTGGAAGTAGTGATAGGTTAGTTTCCAACAGAACTTTTTATAGGAGAATTACAATGGCAAAGAAATTTAATGTAAAGATCGTTTTGGATGTAAATGATGTGACAGACGGTAAGGCAAAGGACTACTTTAGACAGACAGTAGAGTATGCTGACATGCCAATCGAAGGCGTTCTTATGATTGAGGATTTGATGGTAGAAAATGCTAGGACTCTTACTGAGCTTGGCAAGGCTGCTGCTTCTAATTCCAGCGACGAAGTTTCTGAGAATTTAGAAGTTACAAAGGCATTAGTTACCAGTCTTTCCAAAAAAAAGTAACAGCAACTTGGTCGATTCCAAAGTCGGCCAGAAGGAAGCATCACGAAGTAGTATTCGGACTCGCAAGCGAATCTAAAATTGTGGATAAATCGCTTGAAGTTAGAAGGCCAGTATTAGTGTGAATAATTTAATTAAAACTAGTAACCCATCGGTTCCCCCGGTGGGTTATTTTTGTTTATAATGCCGAGCAAGGAGCTTCATATGAGCATATTAAACACATTTCTTTTGAATTTAGATCATGGACTTTCTAAATATCCCTCGGATCAGAAAGAAAGGATAAGACACAGGGTATTGGACAATTTAAAAAAGGATAATATTTTACATCCAATATATGACATTTTATTTTATGATCCATTGGATGAAAAAGAAATTAGTGCTTCTGAACTTAGAGAAGAAAAAGTTAAAACGAAGCAACAAGAGTTAAGAATACCAGTAGAAGAATCTAAGACTAAATTCAAGTATGGTAGAACTCATTTGCATGAGGCTGTCGTTATATCTGATTTTGAATTACTTAAAAAATTGCTTTCAGAGAATAACAATGTTCATGCTAAGGATAATAATGGGAATACTCCCATAGATCATGCCATCTTAGATGAAAATAAAGAGGCTTTAAGAATATTCAAAGATTTTGGTCATAGCGTCTAATCTATCCGGATTTTCATACTAATTGGTTAACACCGCTAACAGCGGTGTTTTTTATTTTGGAGATATTCATATGAGCAATACATCTGCATTGAAAACTGGCTACTTTGTTTATTGGCTCTTTTCTGGCAATATGGTATCAAGTATATTTGGTGGTTCTCTAGTAATATGGCTAGGTTTGATGATTGGTTTGACTTTCTATCACCCTGTCACTGAACAAGATAAGATTGATATAATTCAAACAGATAGCAGGCTTAGAAGCATGGAACGCTCAATACTAATAGATATTCATTATGATGAACCTTTTTGGAATCCGCAATGGTGGATTGATGCTTATCCAGAAGCTCATGCACTAAACATGAAACAAAAGGCTAAACAAGAGCAATGGGCCAGAGATAACCCAGATGTTATAGTAAATATACGAAAACCATACGAAAGGGATATAAAAAAAAGTCAGTCAGATTTGCAATATACTGCTTTTACAGCTGCAAAGATGAAATACTTTTATGAGCAAGCGCCATATACAGCAGCATATATAATGATAGGCTTTGTTGTATTCGTAATTGCATGGGGAATTTATATAAGAATATCTACTCATAGAATCACTCAGTATGACCTAGAGTGTATGGCTGAAGTAGACGAAGTTGAAAGAGAAATTGAAAGAGAAGATAAAGAAGAGAGGATTCAAGAGGAAAAAGTGAATAACAAAATTGCACGGAAAAATCAGCGTATAAATCGAGGAACGGATTACCTGGAGTAAGTGATTAAAGTTATCCAGATGTTTACCAGATATCTGGATAACATAAGTGTTGTATTTTCAAAGGGTTAAAAAAGGGATCGATTTTGCGGTCAAGCGACTTGCAATTTTCTGAGGATGCTGTATTATATGCCCATCGCTTGAGGACGCAAGTTAAGAAACGCAACGAAACATAACGGCAAACGCAAGAATGCAAGAGTGTTACGCAAAAGCAAGATTAGCACCAATTGAAGTACAAGATTGGTAAGTTAAACAAGCAGCGGATTTAAACTCGAGTGATAGAGTAAGTAAGTTGCGATGATCGTAACGAATAACTGAAATTCTAAGAATCTACTTTCCCTTCATGCCAGCGATGGCATAAGATCAGTAGGAAAAGAATTAATCTGCAAGAGAAATTGAGCAGACTAATCAGCCAGCAAAGTTACGTTAGCAATGCGGAAAATGGATCGTAGTAGTCAGCAGTCAAAAGAAGTCCAATACGCTTTAAAACAAGCGAGCCACATAAAAGGTTGATGCCTAAATCAATCTAACCAATGGGGCAATATAACGGACTGACCTTAGAGTAGTCGATCTTGGATAGCAATATCTAAGACAAGATGATAGGCAGACGAGTATAAGGGTTAAACCGAAAACTTGTTGTTCCGATAAGGTTACTGTAATGGCTAAAGGAAAGCCGATACAAAGGGCTACGATCAGCGGTTGGTTCTACTAATCAAGATACTGATTGACAGGTTAGTAGGCATCAAGGAATTGCCGTAAATCAGGTAGTTATAAGCGAAAGCGAAATAGCGAACAGCGGCTATCTAAAAACCAATCTGCTTACCCGAATGACCCGTTGAGGCTAATACCCTTGACGGGTCTTTTTATATTTAAACCGGAAAATAAATCAAAAAGGTTATATGAGATATGGAAATTAATAAGGATTTATATATGAAATGTCCAGAATGCAATAATAATCTTATTAAAGATAAACAGAAAAGATATCAAAATTTGCTTGAGCATGTTTTTGAACCAAATGACGAGCCATGTGAAAAAGATACATATGTTTGTAAGAACAAATCATGTCAATTAAATACTAAAACATTCTGGGATGAATTTGGTTCAATTTATTGCGATACCTCTAATTCAGAGTGGTGTCATAATAATGCTATTGATCCTTATAATACGAAAACTCATAATCGTAAAGGCACAGAGGCTATTAATAGTTGCTTTTATGATTCTAAAAAGAAAGAGTGTAAAGAAAATCGTGGTTTTAGAAAACTGAGAAATACTCTTATCACAAGAAAGATTTATCTATCTTCTAGTATTACTACAAAATATGATAAAAGAAGTAACATAAAAGAAAAAATTATGTATTCTTTTGGAGTTTGGTTGTCAGATATACGTGGCTATGGTTGGAAAGAATACATTAATTTAGAATACTTTAGATATATGATTTTAAAGTATTCTTATCATCCGTATCCCTGGGTAAGATATTCTATTAAGAAGTATCTGAATAAGAATCTTGTTTCCGGAAAATAAATCAAAAAGGTTATATGGAATATGGAAATTAGTGAAAATAAATTAAATGAACTATCTACTCTAGATATTTTTCGCAGATTAGAGCAGGCGAAAAATAACATTTCGACTTGGCAGTATTCCTATAATGGCGGCATTACATGGTGTTCTGCTGATCCGGAATTTGCTGCGATGAACATGGTGGAATTTAATAATCCGGTCCGTTTGGTTTAATGAGCTGTAAATAGGTCTCCACTTTTTCGTTCTCCGGATTCCATCAAAGATCGGTTAATAGCCACATCTGACGAACACCTTTTAAGGAATATTTATTATGGTTGCCGTAATTATTACTGATGATATTACCGAAGCGGAACGTCAAAATGTGAAATTTGCTGAGCGTCTTATTTGTGTCGATGCTGCGTCTGCCAATAATAACAAATTTTGGCATGGTTACGAATTGTCGAATGGTGACTATTTCGCAGAATGGGGTCGAGTTGGTGTAACTCGCCAATTCCAGCGTAAAAGCGGTATCAATGCTAGATCAAAAATCGAAGCTGATACTCGTAAAAAAATGGGCTATTCTGGTGATAAGGTTCCCTATGTTCGCCAGAAAACTCTGCCTACTGATGGGACTTCTTTAAAGACCACATCATCCAGTTCTAATGCTGGCAATAAGATGGCTCTTGCTGATATTGCTTGCCGAGACATTAGCAAAGATCCCGAAATTGCTAAACTTGTAACTTGGCTTGCAGAAGTTAACATTCACGCCATTGTCGCTAATACTAACATTAAGTATAACTCGACTACCGGCTTGTTTACAACTCCTCTTGGTCTTGTTACAAAGGGTGGCATTGACGAAGCCCGTCAACTGCTTGGGCAAATTGGTAATGAGGTTCAAGGCAATAAGTTTGGCAATAAGTTTATGGATTTGGCTGCTCAATTTTTCCAAATCATTCCATCTAATGCTGGCATGGCTAAAGTAACGGGATTGCTTCCTAACATTGCAGCGGTTCAAAAGCAGGATCAAATTCTTGATTCTCTTGATGCTGCTCTTGTTCAGGCTGTTGCACCTGTCAAGACAAGCAAGAAAGATAAAGTTGATACTGATAAGGTTTTCTCTTGCAAACTTGAGGTTGTAACATCTGACAAGATTATCAGTCGCATTGCTAAGTTTTATGAATCTAATCGCAAGTCAATGCACAAAGATGTTTACAGTTACAAATTAAAGAAAGTTTATGCAGTAGAGATTGAGCATATGGTGACTGCCTATGCAAATGATCCTGTTGCTAATGCAAAGAAGAACAATTGGGAATTGTGGCATGGTACGAAGGCATCTAATCTTCTTTCTATTATGAAAGTTGGCATGATTATTCCTTCAAGTACAAGCGGTTTCGTTACTGGTCGCATGTTCGGCGATGGTCTTTACTTTAGCGATCAATCTACGAAATCTCTTAATTATGCTACAAACTTTTGGACTGGCGGAGGTGCCTCGAATCGCTTGTTTATGTTTCTTGTTGATGTAGCGATGGGCAATTTCCATGTTCCCAGCGGTCATACTCAGCGTTTTGCTCAAGGTTATGATTCTACTTTCGCTCAAGCAAATAAGAGTGGAGTTATGAATAATGAAATGATTGTTCCTAGAACTTCGCAAGCGAATCCTCGTTTCCTTTGCGAGTTTGACAAATAATCTATTTCTGGTTTCCTGATTTTCTTTGTAATTGGTTATTAGCATAGTTCATTACTACCTTTTTAGGAACGATCAAATGTGCAATTCTCAGAATCAAGTTATCGTTGATAGTGTTATTAGTGAGTTCATTAGCCAACGAAAGCCTTTTACGGCTTTTGATGTTACCCAAGAATCTCGTAAGCGTGGAGCTACTGAGTTTCATGGTCAAATGAAAGCCAGTGTTCATGGCAAATGGGCTGCTATGCAGGCTGATAACTATCAGCGTCAAATTATTTATCTTAATGGTTCGCCTGTTGATCCTTGGCTTTATTTCCCGCAAGGGTATGATCCTATGGATTATGTAAATGCAATCAATGCAGGTAATCCTATCACTGTTGCCACTGCATCTCCTGTTCATCCTCATGGTATCTCTCAGCCTGATGCTGATAGCGGAGATAGTGTAGAAGACGAAGACGATGTGAATACCAATGACTTCGCTACTGGGATTCTTACATCTGAAGATCGCTTGGCGGTTCCTAAAGAAATGCTAAGACAGATTGGTGCTTATACTCATAACACCGTTCATGTTATTGCCATTCCTGGTGATAATAAGGTTCAAGTTAGGCTTGATCTTGGAACATCTGGCGTTGATCCTAATAATCATGCCACTGAGTATGACACCGGCGCACGCCTTGAAATTCGTATCAGTAAGGAAGTTATGGAGAAGGCGAATATCTCTGGTCCTACCTTTAGGATTAAAAAGTTGAATGATTCTATTGAAATTACTGCATAAACTCCGGAATTTTATAATCATGTTCATATAATAGTGAATATGACAAATATCAAATTCTTATCGGAGCAAAGGTTGACTATTCTTGGTCCAGATCCAGAAGATATCTTTATGGAAACTTTCTATAAAGATGAAATTATAGAAGCATCTATGATAGGACAGGATGACAACTTTGCAAACTATGAATATGATAGTGAGAGTATTATTTTGAGGGTTCCATTATCAGAAATAGAGATACTGGATGCTTAAGCCATACATAAAACAAGGTTATAATCCTAAGTGGGGAAATTACTTTTTAATTAGTTTTGATGGTAAGGTATTTTTTGGATATAAGAAAAACGCCACAGGATTACATTACAGAGGGGATGCGAATATAGCGTTCCCAGGGCTGGTAGAACATCTAAATCATCTGGATAAGTTATTAGACAAGGCAAAAGAGTCGTTTAAGGTATTTTCTCCGGTAAGAGATGTTCTATGTTGTACATAGTACCCCCCGGAAGCCCCTTCTGCGATATTACTTGTCGCAGTTGGGGTTTTTTCATGAAGAAAACTTTTAAAGTTATAGCGTATGATACAAGAGAACCTCAATCTATGATTGTGGCAGCAAGGAGTGGGGAGGCATGGCGTATTGGAGGTAATTTATTTTTAGAAATAGGAGAAAATATTAATGCAAAAGTAATAAATGATTATTCTTGGAATTGGAATGGTTTCTCAGCGTTTGAGAAATTGCCCACTATGCCTTTAAATATGGTTGCAAAGGTATGGATGGATGGTTAATCCTGATTTTATCAGAAAAAGGTTAACAACTTAGTTGCAATCAAATTTATGGAGTATCGAATGACTACTACTACTGCTACTACTGCTACTACTGCCTGGAAGCCCAAATCAATTCATTCACAGCCGGATCGCCCTTGGTTTGTCGAGCGGTTGCTTGAAATCGTAGAAGAAACAAATAAATTCATTCAGGAATATCTGGATGGAGACACTGTTTTGGTTGGTTCTGAGATGCGAGCCGGTCCCAACTTTAAATGTGTTAAAGCACAGCTTATGGAAGATGGTAAGGCAGTTGGGCCTATGGTTAAGATGACTATGTTTACAAAAAATCAAGATCGTCGAGGAAAAGACGTTCAGATGATTGGTTTGGAAATTAACGGTAATGAGCATTACATTAGTGCTGATCCGTTTATTCTGAGCGCAATCATTAATCAGTACGCTGATATTGAAGAAAGTTCTACTGAAGTTGAGGGTGCAGAAATTATCGGCGGTTGATTACGATTTACTACTGTATAAGTAGCAGCTACGGAGCTGCTACTTATTTTTCTACAGTGATACAATTGGATAACATATATGTTAACTAATAAAAAGGTTTCTGATTACTTTGATTTGTTAATTCTTTCTATAGAAGATCTATGGAATAAAAGATCTTCTAAAAAAGAACCATTCTCTCATGTTTGGATTATTAGAAGCAATTCCAAGACTGAAAAAGTGCCTAATGATTTAATTGATATTATGCTTTCTTCTAATGAGGCAAAAGAAGAATTTTCTTTTATTATGAAAGATTATGTCAAAGACCAAAATCCTCAAGGTATTGTATTTTGCATAGAAGCCTGGGTTGCTAAAGATATTAATGAAGATCTTCTTCCTAGATCATACCATAATGCTAAGGATAAAGCGGCAGCAATGGCTGAATGTGTTCATGATGCTGGTGGTGCTAAGGCATTTGGCAGTTTATACGGTAGGACTATAGAAGTTTTATTTTTAACAGCAGAGGATGACGAGGGTGGAGCTTCATGTGTAACATTTGAAATTCAAAAGGATGGGAGTTTACTTAGAAACACAGAATTTGAAGATAAATATACCAAGGCATCTGGAAGATTCTGCAACTTTTTTAATCCGGAAAATTAAATTAAAAGGTTAGTGAGAGCATGGAATATATTAAAAAAACAAAAGATATTTCTGACGGGAAAAGTTTTGCTATTTTTCTGCCAGTTAGGATACAGATTCCTGGCGATCAGCGATCTATTGATGCTCCGGGTCATGGGTATCCTGCTTATACAGCAGAGCATTGGGATATAGAGACTTCCGCAAATGAAGAAGAGTGGAAGGATCGAATTCGCAAATATAGTCTTGAGGGAATAGACTTTAAGGCGGCTATCCTAAGCACTGTGAAAATTAAGACTGAAACAATTGTTACAGTTGACATTTCCTGATTTCTATGGAATTAGTTAGTAGTCATATCTAGTTTCATTACAATTAACAAGGGAAATACTATGCAACGATCAGAATGCAAAATCGGTATGGCAGTTGTATTTGGACGTAAGGATGGGAATCAAACGACTGGAACAGTTGTTAAAATGAATCGGGTAGCAGCAAAGGTAAAAGTTAATGAACCCAGAGGAAATTCGAGCATTGGAACAGTATGGGGAGTTCCTTACGACATGATGCTCGAATTTGTTGGCGATCCTATCAAGACTGATATGCCAGCAAATACAGAATCTCTTATCATATACAGCCCATTTTCTGACGTTGAGAATAATATACTGAAGGCTATTCTTGGTGTTTATTCGGAATTGTCGCCTGAGAACCTCTCTTGTGACGGGGAACTTCCTCAGCATCTGATAATTGGCAAATCAGTAAAACTTAAGACAAGGCTTAAACACCTGCAACTTGCGTATGGAATGGAAGTTACAGAGTCTCAAATCTATACATGGTATGAAAGCAAGACAGTATATGACGAGTTGCACAAGTCGGAAAAGTCTAAAGTCTGTGCATGGTATGGAAGAAAGACAGTACCTGACGAGTTGCACAAGCCGGAAACAGTATGATTAACTGGAAACTGGTCTTATTAGCGTTTTTGGCCTTGATGTAATCTTTCCGGATTTTGAGAAAAATTGGTTAACAAAAATAACTTTAAGAAAGGTTTATTATTATGAGCAAGAATCTTACTGAAAATTCGCTACGTCGAGAGTATCATCTTATTCCTATTAGGGATATTGTTGCTCCCACTGGTTGGAATGGTCGTCACTTCGGCCATGACAACATTACGATTCGCAATTTAGCAGAATCTATTCTAGCACAAGGGCAGCTTCAGCCTGTTATTGTTCGCAAGAGCAAAGATGGGAATGTCACATTGTCTGCTGGCTTCTGCCGCTATCTTGCGATTAAGATGATTAACGAAGATAAGATGTCTTCTACTGGAGAAGAATTGTTTATCAAGGCTATTCGGGAAGATCAAAGCGATGCAGACGCTTTCGTTCTGAACATTCGAGAGAATAAGGATCGCAAGGCCACCAGTTTGATTGATGATTCCTATAACCATAAGCGTCTTCGGGAAGAGTTTAAGTGGACTAACATTAGGATTGCTCATGAGTATCATTGCACTCCTGTTTGGGTTGGACAGATTGCAAAGTTACTGAAGCTTTCTGATGATATCCAAAAGAGAGTTCATTCTGGTGAGATTCCCCCTAGCATCGCAATTCAGCTGTCCGATCTTAGTCCTGAAGATCAGGACGAGGTTATCGCTGAAGCCGAATCTAATGGCGTTAGTTTGAAACTTGATGACGTTAAAGATAAGATTCGAGAAAGTCGATCAAATGGGGCTGATGGCGACAATGTTGCTCGTTCGCTGAAGCAGATTCGTAAGTATCTTGAATCTGTTAAAGAAGATAAGAAGAAAGACGATGCTCCTACGTATGTTCTTGCGAATGATTTCCTACGATTCATCAATGGTCGTATTGGAGAAAAGGGAATGGATAACGCTTGGGGTCGATATCGGTCTAGCGTTCGTAAATAAAACGAACAAAACGAACAAAGCGAACAAAGAGAGGACCCGGTCCTCTCTTTTTCCTGTTTTCCTCGAAAAAAGGTTAACACTGTTATGAACAACAAAGAAACAATTGTCGCTGCGGCTCTTATCTACAAGGGAGTTGTTTATCAACTTCCAAGGCCAAATAGACATCATAACATAATTCACAAACTGTACAATGATTCAGGAAGAGTTAAAGGTATCGCTACCGAATCACAAGGCTTTGTAACTAGCACAGGTAGATACGTTGATCGAGTAGAAGGCTTGGCAATAGCAGTCGAGGCGGAACAGATTATTAAGAAGCACGGTTTTCCTGGAGAATTGTTTAGCGAAGACATGTGGTAATCCGGAATCTTTCTCAAATAGGTTAATACGAATATGAACAATAAAAGTAATGATATCGAACGTCGCTTAGAATACTTGCGCCGAGAATTACGAGCTGAGCGGATAAGCTATGAAGAGCTTGGCGAGCTGCAATCCCTTTCGGATCATATCAAATCTGGCGATGTCGAGTTGCTGGAAGCGGCTGGAGTTACTGAAGTCATCAATTATAATGGTTATTGATTTACTGAGGATGCAATGATCTACTTAGTCTCAACAGATGGCTATCGAGATTCAATTCTACTTGATGCTTATGCTACAGATGAAGCAGGTATTAAGCGTATCATTGATAGTTATCAAGCAAATGTGTTTCTCAATGATGTAAGAGACATGATAGTAGATTTTAATACAAACACTGTTACTTTTGAATATAAACTAGCATGGGAAAACGACTGGGAAAAGGAGACATATACCCTTTTTCCTATCCGGAGTATTTATTAAAAAGGTTAACACTGTTATGAGCAATATCAAACAACTATCTCCGAAAGAAGCTTCTAGACTGACTGTCGATCTTGTTGAGCTCAAGGTTGATGGAAGCCATATTAGCTGGGACGGAAAAGAATTTCGATCTGAGAGAGATGTCGTCCGCAATGATCGGTATCCGCATGTCTGCTCTGAGCTAGCAAACATTGATGCTAAGGTATCTGGAGAGATTGCTATTCCAGGATCTAATGTTCTTCATCTTAATAAGAGAGAAAACTGGCATAATGCACGTTATTATCTTTTTGGAGTAGAAGAATATAAGGGCAAGGATGTCTCTGGCGAATCTCCTATTTACATTCGTAAAATTATTGATGAGATTCTTCGGCCACGCTGGACTAATCTAAGATCTTGCAGGCAATTCCCTGATTTCAAGACTGGCTGGGATTTTGTTGAGAAGCAAATTGCAGAAGGACGATATGCTGAGGGTCTTATTCTCAAAGATGCTCTTTCTCGTCAGTATAAGATTAAGAAACTTTTGGAAGGCAAGTATCCTATTGTTGGATTTGAGACAGGCAAGCTTAAAGGTGCTTTTCTTATCATGATGCCAAATGGGGAGACTGGTAAAGTTTCCGGAACATCTGTTGCAATAGTTAGCAAGTATAATTGCTTACTTGCGGCAAATGAGAAGCCTTACGTCGAGATTGAATATCAGTTTTTAACTGATAGGGGCATTCCGTTTCAGCCGAGATTGCGTCGTCTTGATACTGAGGATAACCTAAAACATTAGACGGAGACAGTTATGATTGACTACGAAAAGGTAAAATCTATTGTTCGCAAACACAAAGGGGCATTGACCCGTGCGAAAAATTCTGGCGATCCTCACAAAGTATTGGCTGCGGCGCAAGCTGCTTTAACCGACTTTGATAAGTATGGGTATCCTGATCGTTGGCATTTGTGGCAATGTGCTGAGCGTGAAGCCAAGCGTGACATTGCTCTTACCTGATTTTCCGCGGAAAAGGTTAATGGTTGAGAATTGACTTTCAATGTTGTAAACCAAATACTGAGGTATATTATGCTAATTCGTATCACTGAAGATTCTAAGGGTAACGTCACTGCTCGCCCTGTATCTGCTCGTATCACTGCCTCTATGATTAAGGATGCAAGGGATAACGGAGCACCAGTAAGTTTCGATGGGTCAATTTTCTTGCAGCAACCATCGATTGAAGATGTACGAGAGACTTTCGGGAGCCAGGCTGTATGGCGGGGAGAAGTCAACGATGGAGCGAAGATACGCATCGATGACCTTGATTATCGGCATATGATCGGATACGCTAATAATTGATCCTGATTTACTATGGAATTGGTTATTCTATACGGAGATCTAATATGAGCAATGCATGGGAAATAACAACTGACGATGTTCTTACTGTTCTTAGGAAGCATGGGAAGAATGTCAGCGAAACCAAAGCAGAATCCATCCTTGAAAATTTGGATAAAGAGATTATCATTGACAATCTCTTGTTTTATAATTCAATGGACGATCAATCTAATTCAATGCTTAGTGACATTGAAGATGCGTTGATAAATAGTAATGTTATCCATAAGGCTAATAAGCTATTTGTAATGTAAGAGTCTGATAATCCTTATTCCTGATTTCCTTTTGAATTGGTTACACTGAATATGAAACACTTAATTCTATCACTTCTAACAGATCAACTTGGAGTGTCTCCTGACAATTTCAAGCAACTTCTTAGCATCCTTGAGGATGAGGAAGGCAAAGATTGCGTAGCAGCATTGGATGGTCGTTCTGAAGAATTTACTGTGAACGATCTCCCCAGAATACGAATCGTGGATTGATCCTGATTTCCTTTTGAATTGGTTACACCGACAAGGATTTAGGCTACAATGAATACTTCAAACGCCATATCCTACGACGACGCAACACACGCCATTATCTTAATGTCTAGTGTACAGTAATCAATCCACAAACCTTTTTTTCCATGATAGGACACAATCATGAAAGCTCTGAAACAACTCGTTGAATCATTTGAAGATGGTTTACCAGAATCAGTGTACAACGCTACGGTTGACTTGATTACAGAAACCTTGGGGCAAAAATCTGCCGAGCGATTTTGTGCGTGCATTAGCGCAACCGAAGGGTCATTTTACATCCGCGAAGGATATCTTGAATTCCTTTGGAATGAAATGCTTGAAGTC
>Ga0209702_10002270_pt1 | contig 34261 bp, 25 predicted proteins | sample FRY01_FD_187210 | JGI IMG/M metagenome (GOLD analysis project Ga0209702, IMG submission 187210) | Freshwater microbial communities from Lake Fryxell liftoff mats and glacier meltwater in Antarctica - FRY-01 (SPAdes) (version 2) | ecosystem: Environmental > Aquatic > Freshwater > Ice > Glacier...
AACTTCAAAAGGATGATGAATAAATATAAATCATCTTTTTGGCACTTTTTTCAATCCCTTATTTTTAAAATTATTGAAGTCATGAATTTTAATTTAAAAATAAAAATGGCTTTTTAAGGCTCGACTAATCAGTATAAATATAGACGACATATTTTGTCAAATGTTGCATTTTTCATTTTTTTTGACATAAACATGACATTTCTCTGCAAATAATATTTAATTTTGATAACAATAATAACATTCAGATTAATACCTTTGTGATCTTATAAAAACTTAAAATGCAGGCAGAAATTATAACAATAGGCGATGAACTTTTAATTGGACAGGTTATAGATACCAACAGTGTTTGGCTGGGACAATTGCTTTTTAAAAACAATATTTCAGTTTTTAAAAAGACAGCAATCAAGGACTTGGAAAGCGAAATTGTTGCACAATTGGATTTAAGTTTGGCGCAATCTGATTTTATAGTAATAACAGGCGGCCTCGGTCCAACAAAAGATGATATTACAAAAATAACATTGGCTAAATATTTTAAAATGGGCTGGCGTGTGGATGTGGATGTTTTAAAACAATTGGAAACTTTTTTTGCCGATAGAGGCCGAGTAATGATGGAGGCCAACAAAATGCAAGCCGAATTGCCAAGCGGATGCGAAACACTTGGCAATGAATGGGGCACAGCACCAGGGATGCTTTTTAGGGTTGGCGAAAAAATTATTGTTAGTTTACCGGGGGTGCCTTTCGAGATGAAAAATATTTTTGAACAAAAAGTGATGCCAATCATTCTCGAACACTTTGAATTGCCAAAGTTACATTATAAAACATTAGTTACTTTTAATATCCCTGAGTCTTTATTAGCAAAACAAATTGAAGACATTGAAAATGATTTGCCGCAAAATATTGGATTGGCGTATTTACCCAATTTTAACATTGTTAGATTGAGATTGACAGGAAAAGAGGAGCACGGAGTAAACATAGAACAACAAATTGATGGATTTGCAAAACGATTAACAGAAAGAATTGGCGATGCTGTTTTAGCTGAAACAGACCAAAGTTTGGTGGAAATTGCCGCTGACTTATTAAAACTAAAGAACAAAACATTGAGCATAGCAGAAAGCTGCACAGGCGGATATTTGTCGCATATAATTACTTCATTATCAGGTAGTTCGTCATTTTTTGTAGGGTCTGTTATCAGTTATAGCAATTCCGTAAAACACCATCAACTGGGCGTAGAATCAACTTTATTTGAAACCGTTGGCCCTGTTAGCGAACCTGTTGTAGAACAAATGTGTAGCGGAGTTAGAGAAAGGCTGCAAACGGATTATGCAATTGCCATTTCAGGCATTGCAGGGCCAGACGGGGGCTCGGCAGAAAAGCCAGTTGGCACTGTTGTTATTGGGATTAGCAATTCAGAACAACATTTTGTAAAGAAATATTATTTCATTGGCGACCGATCTGGCGTTATTTCTCGCGCTAGCAACATGGCCATGTTTCTATTAATTCAAGAACTAAAGAAAATATAAATGATAGATATTAAACAAAAAATAGAAGAAAATTTTCTTAGGTTTTTCAATGGTTTAAATGAAGAACAAAAATCTGCTGTAGATTGCATTGATGGGCCAAATATGGTGGTTGCCGGACCAGGTACAGGCAAAACCCAAATATTAGCGACTAGAATTGCCAATATTTTAAAAAAAACAGATACAAATCCCTATCAAATATTATGTTTAACCTATACGGATGCTGCTGTAATTGCGATGCGAAAGCGATTGGAACAAGTTATTAAATCTACGGCTTATAATGTCAATATCCACACCTATCATTCTCTTTGCAATGAAATTATAACAGCAAATTCAGAGTTATTTGGAAATAGAAACCTCAAGCATGCAGATGATTTGGAGGTTTACACGCTGGTTTCCGATATTTTATATAACTTGCCAGAAACCAATCCATTTAAAAAACTAAAAGGCGATTTAGATTATTATGTTTCCGAACTCATCAACTTTTTTGGAACCATTAAAAAAGAGAATTATGATATTGAAGCATTAAAAGTTAAATTAGACACTGATTTTCAAAACAAGGTTGATGACAATGCTTTTTCATATAAAAAAAAATATGGAAATTTTGAAAAAGGAGATATAAAACAAGGTGAATATAACAAAGCCAAAGAAAAGGCAGATAAACACATAGCTGCGCTCGATTTATATGTTGTTTTTGATACTAAAATGAAAGAAGCCAATTATTATGATTTCTCTGATATGATTTTATGGGTGATAAAAGCCTTTAAAGATAACCCCGATTTCTTATTAAATTATCAAGAAAAGTTTTTGTACTTTTTGGTAGATGAGTTTCAGGACACCAATGGTTCTCAAATGGAATTGCTTAATTTGTTAACCAATTATGATGATAGCCCTAATTTTTTTATTGTAGGAGACGAAGACCAATCTATTTATCGTTTTCAAGGGGCCAATATCGACAATATTAAAAAGTTTGATGAAAAATTTCATCAAACATTGCATAAATCTGTGTTGGTTCAAAACTACCGTTCCACACAGTCAATTCTTGATTATAGCAAAGCTCTCATTGAATATAATAATGAAAGGTTAAAAAACATAGATAAAAATATTGTAGCGAGCGGAAAAAATAAATTATTCGACAATGTTCCGCCTGTTTTTAATAGTTATTACAACCCTATTCAGGAAGCAATTGGTGTTGGTCAAAAAATTGTAGAACTAAAAGCAGGTGGGGTGCCATTGCGAGAAATTGTAGTTTTATACAAAAATCATAACCATGTTGATGATTTGAAAAAATATTTAACCCACCATGAAATTCCTTTTGCAACAAAAAAGAACATTAGCATTTTTGAAGAAATATTAGTTACCAAATTGCTGGTTATTCTTGAATACATACACCTAGAAAACAAAGTGCCGTATAGTGGAAAACACTTGCTATTTAAAATATTGAACTTCGACTTTTATAATATTCAGCCTTTGGATATTGTAAGAATCAACATTGAAGCAAAAAATAATAAAATGGAATGGCGGAATTATTTAAGCAATATGTTTAACGAAAAAAACACATTGTTTGAGGCTTTTTCCAGCAAGGACTCTAAAGCTGAATTGATGCGTTTGGCGTCCGATTTAGAATATTGGATTAAAGAAATGCACAACGCAACTTTGCCTATTTTAGTCGAGAAAATTATTGCCAAAGGCGGTATTCTTAGTTATGTGATGAATTCTAATGAAAAAAGAAAGTTATTGCAAATTGTAAGAACTTTTTTCGATTTTATTAAAGATTTGGCTGCAAAAAAACCTGGCTTGACCATACAGGATGTGCTTGAGACAGTAGAAAACTACCAAAAAAGCGGTTTGTCTTTAAATTGCCATGAAGTTATTGAGCAAGGCGATGCAGTAAATTTGATGAGTTTACACGGAAGCAAAGGACTAGAATTTGATTATGTCTTTATAATAAAATCGAATGAAAATACATGGAATTCCAAACGAACAGGTAGTTTAAACTTTAATTTTGTGAACGAACAATTGGGCGATGACGAAAAAGAAAAAGAATCTGCAAAAGAGGAAAATAGGCGTTTGTTTTTTGTTGGAATGACAAGGGCAAAAAAGGGATTGAATATTTCTTTTAACAGAACCGATGCAAAAGGGAAAGATTTAGTGAAAGTTTCATTTATTTCTGAAATTGAATCTAAAATGCATTGCGAAACAAAAGAAATAAATATTTCTGACGCTGCTATTTTTGACTTTGAAAGCAACTGTTATTCAGAAAACGCTATTCCTGATTTTGAATTGATTGACCACTCTTGGCTGAATGAAAAACTTGCCAAGTATGAATTGTCTGCCACCCATTTAAACAGTTATTTAAAATGTCCGGTTTCTTTTTATTTTAACACTTTGCTGCAAATTCCGTCTGCCAAGTCACCAAACATGGCGTTTGGAACTATTATTCACTCGGCTTTGGAACAACTTTTTAAGCAAAAGAAAATTAGCCAAAAAATGCCTGATGTTGCGCAATTACTTGCCTATTTTGAAGCGGCTTTGTATAAAAATAGAGACAGTTTTACGGACAAAGAATATGAAAATTATAAGATTTTAGGAAATAATAACCTGCCAATATATTACAACGACAGAAAAATAGAATGGGAGCAGCAAGAAGATTATTTGCTAGAAGAAAGAATTTCTGGAATCGTATTTAATGGGGTGCCTTTGAAAGGACAATTGGATAAAATTTTATTATGGAACAATGATGTTGCTGTTGTAGATTATAAAACAGGCAATGTTAAAAATGCGGCAAAAAAATTCAATCCACCATCGGATGTAATGTCAGATAAAACCGAAGAAGTTTATGGCGGAGATTATTGGCGACAAATGGTGTTTTATAAAATTTTAATTGACAACCAAAACGCGAGGAGTTGGAGATTTAAGTATGCAAAAATGTCTTTTGTGGAACCAGATAGCAACAACAAAATTTATGAAAAAATGATGGAAATATCCGCAAAAGATGTCGAAATTGTAAAAAGTCAGATTACGGAAACTTATGACAGAATAAAAAACCATGAATTTAACCAAGGTTGCGGAGAAACACGATGCGAGTGGTGCAATTTTGTAAAATATTATCTGAAAAAAGAGATTTATCCAATGGAAACCCTTCCTGGCTCAAAACTTGAAGAGTAAGTATCTTACTTTTTCAGCTTTTCTGCAACTTCTTCAATTCGCTTTTGCGACCTTTCAAACATTAAATCTGTTTCGATAATGCGATATAAATAACTTTTAGAATAATTGTACAATTGTTCGACATCGGCTTTCTCTTTTTGAAAATAATTTAAAAAAAGCTCTTTCTTATAGTCTTTTGAATGTGCAGACTCTTTTAAAGTTTTTAATTGCACATACAATTCCTCAGTTTCCATTACAATGTGTTTGTATGCATCTATTGTTCTGCCATATAATTTGCCGTAACCCTTGTATTCGTCAAAAAGTTGAGCCGTTTCAATATCAACTTTCTCGCCCGATTCTTTGTGATAACTTTCTATAAAATCTAAATTATGATTTACAATATCTTTCCTTTCTTTAATTTCCGAAAGGGGCATTTTGTCTAACCATGATTTAACTTCATCTAATCTAGTTTCAAGGGTGTCCATCATTTGTAGTTCAGCCTTCACTTCAAAGTCAGCTTTGTTTGAATTAGAACAAGAAGCTATTAAAAATAATGCGAATATGGCAAAGGTCAATTTCATCATGCAAAAGTAATAATTTTGTTTTATTTTTGAATGCTTTTTAAAAAGCTTATAATTTGGCCTTAAATAACACAATACAATTTAAACGAAATTTAATTTTTTTAAAAGACATAGCCAAGATTTCACTTACTGCTTTTGGAGGGCCAGAAATGCACATTGCGTTATTTCAAAAAAAATTTGTTGAGCAACGAGCAAATTTAACAACCAAGGAATTAATAGAGTTAAATAGTTTATGCCAAATTTTGCCCGGCCCCAGTTCCACTCAAACATTAATAGCCATTGCTTTTAAAATGGGTGGCCCAGGTTTGGCTTTTTTATCTTTGCTAATTTGGGTTTTTCCTGCCGCAGTTCTTATGTCAGGCTTTGCTATTTTAACAAGCCGAATTGACATAGGCATTTTTAAGTTCATAGCTCCAATGGCCATCGCTTTTGTGGGTTTTTCGGCTCTTAAAATGACAAAATTAATTAGCCAAACCAGGCTTTCGTATTTATTGATTCTTATTAGTATGGTTGTTTCTTTTGTTTTCCACACCCCTTATTTATTTCCTATTTTATTGGTTTTTGGAGCTTTTATCAATGTAAATTTTGGAATTCGGAATTTTATACCAAACAACACGCCATTGTTAAAAATACGATGGGCAAATTTAACCCTGATGTTGTCCATTTTGGTGTTTGCTGCACTTGTTGGTTGGGCTACAAAAAACAACTTTCCATCAATTTCCGAACCCATTCGTTTGTTCGAGAATGTTTATAGAATGGGGAGCATGGTTTTTGGCGGAGGCAATGTGCTTTACTCAATGATATTGACAGAGTTTGTTGAATTTAAACAAAAACAATATCTCACTTACCAAGAGTTTACTACAGGAGTAGGCCTATTGCAAGCTGTGCCTGGCCCAACATTTACAATAGCCACCTATTCTATTGGCATAGCCATGAAAAAAATGGGATACGATATATGGGGACAATTGGTTGGCTGCGGCATTGGCACTTTTGCTGTTTTTTTGCCTGGCACATTGTTAATCTTTTTTGTGTATCCAATTTGGGGTAAAATAAAAGCTTATCCCATAGTTTATCGCTCATTGGATGGCATTATTGCAACTTCGATTGGGTTTCTTTGGTCGTCTGTTTTTTTAATGGCAAAGGGCTTTTTAGACAAAAATTCTATAAATAGTTTGAATGGTACGGTTTCTTTACTTATATTTGCATGTACCATAATTGTATTAAAATACCTTAAAGTTCCGCCAATTTTTATAGTATTAATTACAGTTTTAATAGGTTTTTTAATTAAATGAAAAAAATAATTGGTTTTTTGTTCGTGTTTTTAATAATGTTGCAAGCAAATGCACAAAAAAATATCAGTCGAGATTCAGGATTGGTGCAATTTTCAGGTTTGCTGCTTTCGGCAGATAGTATTATTCCAATTCCATTTGCGAATATTTTTATTTCGCATAGAAAATATGGCACATATTCAAACTTAGAAGGTTATTTTTCTTTTGTTGCTAAAAAAGGAGATACCATCTTATTTACACATGTAGAGTTCAAAAACAGTTATTATGTTGTGCCTGATACGCTTACAGATCATAAATATTCTATTATAAAATTGATGGTTCAAGACACATTTTTTATGCCTGGTGTTGTTGTTAGGGCGATGCCAAACAGAGCAACCTTCGACCACATGTTTGTTACCAAAACAATTCCTGACGATGATTTGCAAAGGGCAAAAAACAATTTAGAACGCGAAAGATTAAGAGAATTATCATCTGGGGGTGGCCCAGATGCTTCGTTGGCTTACAAAAACATGGTGAATCAATATAACCAAAGGGCGCTTTATTCCAGCGGTCAAATACCACCAATGAATATATTAAATCCTTTCGCTTGGTTGCAATTTTTTGATGCTTGGAAAAGAGGCGATTACAAATCAAAATCAAAGCCAACTCCCAAAGTTAACCCTGTTTCTAAGTGAAAACAAAAGTCATTGCATTAGTCTTTATGATTTTTTTACAATTTTGCATGCAACTGGTGCGGAAATGAAAAAAACCCAAGCCAAACAAATTTGAAATAGTTAACCTTTCTGATTTTATTTTCAAACAATACCAACCCATTAGCGGAACATTAAAACGAATTTAAGACACCTTGCTAATTGTATTAGAATTAGAAAGACTTCAAGCAAATCTAAATAATAAAACTAACAGCATGTTGGTTGTATTCGATATTATCCCTCCCACATTTTTCTAACTCAGAAAATGCAAAATATGATGTATTTTCAATTTCAAAGTGTAATGACACCTTACAAGATGGCGCAAATATCAATCATTTAATAGGATTATGGGGAAACTCTTCCAACAAAACAGTTCCTCTTAATTCAGAAAAACTAGATTTAATATCAAGGCAAAGACTCGTTTTGATACAAAATCCTCAGAGTGATTCAATCAAATTAAGAATAAAATTGATGCTAAATCCTTCAACAATTAGAGACACCGAAACGGATTGGATATATTTTAAATAAAAAAATTAGTCTTTTATTTCAGTTATTTCAGCATCGCCCCAAAGGTCTTCTATGCCGTAAAACGCTCTTTTTTCTTCCACAAAAATATGCACAACGACATCGAAATAATCTATTAAAATCCATTCTGCACTTTCCCATCCTTCAATGTGCATTGGCTTTTCGCCTGTTAGTTTTCTAACAAACTCTTCAACACTGCTTGCAATTGCACTAACCTGCTTGTCGCTTGTGGCATGACAAACAATAAAATAATCTGCCATAGCCGATTTCAACTTTCTTAAGTCTAAAACCTTTATATCAATTCCTTTTTTTTCTTGAATGCCAATTACGACAGCATCTTTCAATTCGGTTTTACTAACTTTCTTTTTGGCCATTAATGTATTTACTTTATATTTGTATGCTTTAATTTTGATTGCAAAAATAACTCCAAAAACCCAATTAATTGGTCAAAATATTTTTTATTTTAATCAGATAGAATCTACCAATACTTTTGCCCATCAATTTGTTAAAGAACAAACTGAAAGCAATGGTGTGGTTTTTTTTGCAGAAGAACAAACCAAAGGACGGGGACAAAATGAAAAACACTGGGAATCTGAACCTTACAAAAACCTTTGTTTCTCATTTATTTTTGAACCAAAAAACGCAACAATAGAAAAAACTTTTTATTTTAACAAGTTAATTTGTTTAAGTATTTCTCAAGCCGTTAAAAATTATTTAAAAACCGAAAAGGTAGAAATAAAATGGCCAAATGATATTTTTGTTAACAACAAAAAAATTGGAGGTATTTTGATAGAAAATAATCTTCAAAACAACAAAATAAAACACTCGATTATTGGAATCGGAATCAATGTTAACCAAAGTTTTGTTTCTCAAAAATCTTTTATTGCTACTTCTTTTTATGATGTTTTAACAACTGAAACAAGCCGGGAAGATTTGTTTTGCTTGATTTTAGAAACCATAGACAACAATTTACTATTGACTAACCAAACATTAATAGAAAAAAATTTTGATATGAACTTGTTAGGGTTTAATAAACCTTGCGAATTTCTAGATGCTTCATCTACAAAATTTAAAGCAAAAATTGTAGGTGTTAATAATCATGGGCAACTATTGGTTCAATCTAACGGTTCAACAACGGCATATTTGCATGGAAGCATAAAACAAATTATATGATTAAAAAAGGAGTTGTAGATTTAGGGAATACAAGAATAAAAGTAGGCGTTTTTAATGAAATTGGCGAACTTTTAGAAACTAAAGTATTAAAAAACATAAATGAAGTGCAGCAATATTTCCAAGAAAATGGCGTTATTAATGTCTTGGTTTCATCCACTCGAAAAGTAGATTTGAGAGAATTAGAACCAATAGGTTATAAGGAATTGACACATAAATTAAAAATGCCGTTTATTAATGTATATCAAACACCAGAAACTTTGGGAGCTGACAGATATGCCCTAATGGCAGCTGCGAATAATAAATTTCCAAAACAATCAGTTTTGGTTTTTGATTTTGGAACTTGCATAACAATCGATTTTTTGGATGCGGATAATACATATTACGGTGGCAATATTTCTTTAGGATTAGAAATGCGATTAAAAGCCATGCACGAATTTACAGAAAAATTGCCTTTGTCAAACATGTCGCATTTTAAAAAAATAATGGGTCATAACACTAATTCTGCCTTGGCATCAGGTGCTTTTATGGGAATAAAAATGGAGATAGAAGGCTATATTAAACATTTTTCAGAAAAGGACAAACAGCTTAAAATTGTTTTTACAGGTGGCGACATGAAAAGTTTTGACTTGCAAGAAAAATACAAGATATTTGCAGACCCAAATTTTGTTCTAAAAGGACTATTTGCAATTATAAAAATAAATGAAAATTAAACACATAGCCCTACAATTATTTTTATTGTTAAATGTTGTATGGCTTTCTGCTCAAAATAACACCAACTCACCTTATTCATCTAAAGGTTTTGGCGAAACAGAACCTTTTACAAACACCTACAACCGAGCTTTAGGAGGCACTTTTAATGGTGTGCGTTCTGCCCGCAACATATCTTTATCAAATCCAGCATCTTTGGGCGCCATTACATCTGTTGTTTTTGATTTTGCTTTTAGAGCCGATTACACAAAAATTAGCAATGAAGCGAATTATAAAACAGCCAATAACGGCTCATTTAATTATTTCACATTAGGTGTCCCAATATATAGAAAGCTTGCTTACAAACAAGACTCCACCAATAAAAACCTAATTTTCAAATCTTACAGAACAATTTGGAGTTCTGCAATAGGATTAATTCCTTATTCTACCTCAAATTCTTTATATTACAGAGAAAAAGACACAAGTTTTGGCAGCACGACTAATTTTTATTCCATCAATGGTAGTATCAATAAGTTCTTTTGGATGAATGCTTATAATGTAACAAAATCTTGGTCGGTTGGGGCAAATCTTGCTTATCTATTTGGACAAAAAAATAACGAAAGGTCACTTTTATTAAATGACTCTGCACGGTCGCATATAATTTTTGACAACAGAAAACTAAGAATAAATGGGTTTGCTTTTAGCTTTGGCACCCAATTTGAGAGAAACAAAGATACTTTTAGAAGATACAAACGCGACACAAGCGGAAAAATCATAGGTGTAAAAACAAGAACATTGAAAGTGGTATTTGGCGCTTCGCTTAATAGTAACAATACCTTAAACGCAAAAATAAATCAACTAATTGTTTCACAATCTTTGGTTTACAATAGTATTAGAGACACTATATATTCAAATGAGATAGCAAGGCAAAAAACAAGATTACCATTGGGTTTTTCTATGGGTGCTAGCATCACATTGAGCAATTTATGGATGTTTAGTTTCGATTATCAAAGAAGTTTATTGTCGCTGATGGATAAAAATGTGTTTCAAGATTCGTTTTCAAACAGCACCCAATTTAACTTTGGATTTGCCTACAGACCAGACATGGATCCTGAATCTCACAAAAAAAGAAAATTAAACCTAGAATATAGATTTGGTTTTCGTTATAACAACACAGGTATTAATTTTGTCGATAATTTAGGTTATTTAAGCCCAATGAAAGAGTATGGCATAAGTTTTGGAATAGGTATTCCAAGAAACACAGATTATTGGGACGGAAAAAAGATGACAAATAAATCTATGATTAACTTAACAGCAGAATATATAAAAAGAGGAACGGTTCAAAATGGATTAATATCTGAAGATTTATATAGACTAACAGTAGGGTTTAATCTTAGCGATGTTTGGTTTGTGAAAAGAAAATATAATTAAAAAAAAAGAAAAAGAGATATGAAAGAACAACAAAAATTTAAGGTTTTATTTATTGCATTGTTTTGCAACTTTGCATTTTTATTAACTGCACAAAGCAATAAACCAACAGATGCAGCAATGAAATTGCCAGAATGCATAAAATCTCATGGAATGGACTCTTTAGAAACTAGAAAAAAAATGTCCTTATTTCAAGAGGATTTCAAAAACAAAGATAACGATTACGCTTACAAAGCGTGGACTTATGTTTTTAATAATGCGCCATGTTCTTTCAAAAGCATTCATCAAAATGGAACAATTTTGTTAAATAGATTGATAGAAAATCCTGTCAATGTCAAAAGAAAAGCTGGACTTATTGACACCATGTTAATGATTTTTCCTACTAGAATAAAATATTTTGGCGAAGAAGGTTTTGTGAAAAGCTCGTGGGCTTATTATTTAGGCAAATATCGTCCTGAAAAAGAAAAAGAAGTTTTAGATTTATACCAGTTTTATTATAACGATGTAACTCAAAAAGACGAACTGCAAAACTTTTATTTAAGAGATTATTTAAAAATTGCTGTTAGTTTGAACAAAAAAAATCTAATGCCCAAAGACGAATTGTTTGTATTGTATGATAAATTATCCACTACCGCAACACAATACAAGGTAAAAAATGCAGCCGATTCAGTTGCTTATATTTCTTGGGACGATTTTTCAAAAAGTATTGATAAAATGATGATTTCTGTTATAAAAGGAAAAGATGTAGATTTGATATTTTTGCCTAAAATCAAAGAGAATCCTGCGGATGTTGAGTTAATAAATAAAGCCATCAAATTATATAAAGCAGACCCTTTATATAAAGACAATCCTAACTATATTGGGTTGCTTGAAAAAAGCTACGATTTGTCTCCAACTTATGCTTCTGCCGAAGGATTAGGAAGATATTTTGAAGGCAAAAAGAATTTATCAAAAGCTAGCTCATATTATGAAAAAGCTGCTGAATTGTCATTAGACAAAGGCCAGAAAGAAGATTTGTTTTTGAAATTGGCGCAAATGAACCAAGCAAATACTTCTATTTTGAGAAATTACACAAACAAAGTGTTGCAAATTAATCCAAACAATGGAAAAGCTATCATAACTTTAGGAAAAATAGCTTATAAAAACCAATGTGGTTCTGCATTTGAAAGAAAAATGGCTGCATGTGTAGCACTTGATTATTTTCAAAGAGCAAAGTCGCTGGACGCAGGCGTAACAGCAGAAGCCAATAAACTTATTGCCCAATATTCGGCTTATGTTCCAACAAAAAGCGAGGCTTTCTTTTTAAACCTAAAAGTTGGCAGTCCATACACAATTTCTTGTTCTGGCGAATCAACCACAATTAGAATAAAATAGTCTTTTAAATGAGATTGTTGCTCATTTTAATAATTGTAAGCACTTCGGCTTGTAACACAAAATATGCAAAAAAAAATGTTGCTAAAATGTTACAAGCCGATACGCTATTATACACCCAAGAGGGGATAAATGTTGAAATAGAATATACAGATTCTGGTAGTTTGAAAGCAGTTATATTTGCGAAAAAACTATTGGGTTTTAAACAAGATGGCAACGAAATTTTAAAAATGCCAGAAGGCATAAAAGCAGATTTTTATAACAAAGATGGCATCAAAGAAAGTTTTTTAACTGCTAATAAAGGCATATCATATCAAACAAAAAAAATAACCGAAGTGTTTGAAAATGTTGTTGTAGAAAATAACAAAGGCGAGCGTCTAAACACGGAACTCTTGATTTGGGACCAAGGAAAACAAACAATTTACACTGAAAAGTTCGTGAAAATTACCACTAAAAACGAAATAATAACAGGCGAAGGCCTTAAAGGGAAACAAGATTTTAGTGAGTGGACGATTTTGAAACCACGAGGATTAATACAAATAAAGAAAGATTCAATATAATGTTCAAAAACAAATTAGTAGTTAAGCAAATCATCATCATCATGTGGCTCTTGGCAGCAGCTATTTCAAGTATTGAGATAACAAAAGAATTTCCGAATGGCGGATTCAAAAACTGGAAAGTTTATTTTTTTGCACTTATTTTCATAGTTTCAGTAATCATGTATTTTGTTAGAAAAAAACAAAGATTTGAGCAAAAGATAGAAGAAAAAAAATAAAGCCTATTTGCTTCGCATTGCCTCTACGGGTTGCATCTCGCTGGCTTGATAGGCAGGAATAAAACCTGCCAACAACCCAATTAAACATGAGAACAGAAGGCCAATAAAAATATTGTGCCAACTTAACTCAAGTTCAAAACTTGATTCTGTAAACTTTTTTAGACCCCAATTTACAAGCGCAGAAAGTCCGCTTGTGAATAATAATCCAACAATTCCGCCAATGATACTTAAAATTACCGATTCTGTTAAAAATTGAATGAGGATAAACATTTTTTTGGCACCCAATGCTTTTTGAATCCCTATTAAATGTGTGCGCTCTTTTACAGAAACAAACATAATATTCGCAACCCCAAAACCGCCAACTAAAAGCGCAAAAAGCCCAATAATCAACCCAAATGAATTGACACTTTTAAAAAAATCACGGATGGAGTCTGTAAGTATGCTAATTTTATTCAAAGAAAAATTATCATCTTGGGTAGGGCTAATTCTTCTTATTGAGCGCATCGTTCCTCTAATTTCCTCAAAAACAGCCGACTCATTTATATCATCTTTTAGTTTGATAATTAATTTCCCACCAGATTTATTGGCAATGGCATATTCTAAAAACTGAATTGGAACAACAATTTTATCATCAAAATCTATATTAATTAGGTTGTCGCCTTGAAATTTAAAAACGCCAATAACAGTAATTTGTTTCCCAAAAATATAAATATTTTTTCCTAATGCGTCATTTTCATTTGCAAACAATCCTTTAGCAACATTTGCACCAATAATAGCGACTGGGCTGCCAAAATTATTTTCATACTCATTAAAAAATCTTCCGTTAGCAAAAGTCAATTCTTCAATTTTCTCAAAATCATTGGTGTAGCCGTTTATTTCAACATTCTCGAGCTTTTTTGATTCATGTTTAACATTTTCGTTACTTGAATTTGTATATGAAATGGCTGAAAAATAGTTGTTTATGGGATGCTGCTTCAATGCTTTTAGTTCGGACAAAGTTGCATCAGGTCGGCTTAAGTATTTCCACCAAGGATAACTTCCACCACCACCACTCCACTCCCATTTATCAACATAAATGACATTTTTACCTAATGATTGAATGCTTTTTTTAATATTATTTTCAAGAGAATCTACAATTGTAAAAACCAATATTACTAAAAATATTCCTATTGTAATGCCTAATATCGAGAGGAAAGACCGCAGTTTATTTGCCAATATGGAATAAATGGCACTTAAAATACTTTCGTAAATTAAAGTTAAGTATTGTAGGACTTTTTTCAATTGAAGCAAATTAAACCTAATTGAAACATATTGACTACAAATTTTCTATGAACATTATTTATAAACGATTGGCAGTTGAAGCCTATTTTTCGTAAATTTTCTTTTTGAAATAAAGTGCCTCTTGATAATCAGGGCTTATTTTTAAAGAAGAATCTAAAAAAGAAACCGCATATTGTTGTTGTTGTGGTGTTTTTGCACTCTCAATTGCAATTTGAAATTTATCTAAGTAAATTTTTGCTTTAATATCTATCATTTGGCTATTATTTTCATCAATTACAACATCAATAATTTCTGGTTTTAAATTTTTATCATATAAAATTTGATTTACTATTTTAGTATATTCTTCAATTTTCCCTTCTGTTGCAAAAGTGGTTGCATACATATATCTATGTTTATTCAATTTTGAAATTTCATAAGCTTTTAGCAACATACTTCTCGACTCCTCGAGTTTTCCTTTCGAACTTAAAAAAATACTTTTGTATTCTAATAATTGTGGATTGTTGCTAGACAGAGCAAGACCTTTATCAACCATTAGCTCGCCTGCATAAAAATTTCTTGTCTTTTTTAAATAATAAAAAGCAAGCGTATCATAATACTCCTTAACATTTTGCGTGTCGGTTAAAATCAAATGGTTTAATGCAACAATTGCTGTTACAAAATCTTGGTTTTTCGAGGCATTTTTATAAACATTAGACCATTGGTCATCGGCTGTTTTTTGGGCTTTATTGCAACTTACAAAAATAAGCGAGGCAACTATTGTGAAAATAATGTGTCTATACATGGTATTGATTATTGATTTATTTATGAACCGCAAACATAATATATAAGTTGGAATTTCAATAATGAAATATTAAATTTGCAAGGATTTGTATAAAAACATTAAATATAGTCTAATTTTACTACTGTTAATTTTTGCCAGCAAAAATTCTTTCAGTCAGTGTGGCTCAATTTTTTTGACTACTTCCGACAAAAATTTTTGCATTCCTAAAATAGTTACCTTAAAAGTAAAAGCTTTTCCAGCAGGAACAACATTTGAATGGAGCTTTAATGGTGGAGGATATACAAGCGGGTTAGACAGTTTTAAGCAATTGATTCCTAATAGTGGTTTTATTACAGTTAGAGTTCGACTTACATTTTCAGATGGCAGTAATTGTATAATAGAAGAATTAAGTTATTTAAACGGTAGAGTTAATCCGACTCCAAAATTTTTTGCAAGTAAAAATGTATTGTGTAGTTCAAAAGAAGAAGTTGTTTTTATTGATAAAACAATAAATTCAAGACAACGCGATTGGCTAATAGATAATAATTTTATTTTGAATGGAAATGATACCATTAGTCAGAAACTTGGGCCTCCCTTTGGCTATAAATCTTTAACAATGTTTGTTAGAGATTCATTTGGATGCATTGGCAAAAAAACATTTGATAGCGCTATTTATTTTCCGCAACCTTTAGATTTAAGCTTTAATGCAAACAAATTAACTGGATGTACCCCTGCAAGAATAAATTTTACAAACACCAGTAATATTTACAACTATAACATAAATTGGGAATGGCAATTTTTTGGCGCCTCGCCAAATTCATCAACAATATTATCGCCTCAAAATGTTTTATATAACAATCCTGGCGATTTTAATGTTAGATTGATTGGAAAAAACAGCAATGGCTGTTTTGATACTTTAAATAAACCAAACTATTTGTCGTTTGGCGATAGCATTAATCTAAATTTGAGTTTATCTTCTAATGTATTTTGTGCAAACAGGGTTTTAACTATTAATCACAACAATCAAAGAAATAATAAACCAAACATTAAAATTACCCCTAATACGATTTTATCTGTGAATTCTGACAGTTTAAAAACCATTTTAAAATTTAGCAATGTTGGCAATTATTCTATTTATTTAAAAGACAGTTTTAAGGGATGTGTTTCTGAAAAAAGAGTGAATAATGCGTTTTTAGTGAATGGGCCTATTGCAAATTTCGCAATGAATTATAATAGTAGTTGTTTAATTCCTGATACTTTTAAAACCAAGGATTTAACAAAAATGAATGTTGGTGTCAATAAAATTTATAGTTGGCGTGTTGCTTTTGATAGTTTGCCTAACATTATTTTATCCTCAGGAACAGACACATCAATAACTTATATAGCAAGAGTGAAATCTAAATATTTGGTAACTTTAATTGTGAACGGAGCAAATGGTTGTGTTGATACAATGAAAAGATTAACCGCCTTTGAGATAAAACCCTTAATGCCAAATTTTATTTGGTCGCCAAATCCTCCATGCCCAGGAGAAATGGTTGATTTCAAAAACACAACTCCGCTTGGTACACAAAAGGCAAGAAATCAATATAATTGGACTTTTTACAATCTCAATGGAACAACAATATTGCATAAAGATACTTTAACCAATCCTGTTTTAAGTTTTCCAGCCATTGGCACTTATAAAATAAAACTTAGAGCTTTCAATAAATTGGGGTGCAATGATTCAATTATTGTAGATACAATGTTTAAAGTTAGGAAACCAATTCCTAAATTAACAATATCGGATTCCAATATTTGTTTTAGTTCAAATACAAAATTTAAAGCCACGTATAATATTCAAGACACTTTCGCCTTAAGAAAATTCTCGCATATATGGCAAATACAGCATTTGGATTCTGCAAAAACAAGCTATATACTTAGTGGAGATTCAGCAGAAATTAATTATGCATATCCTGGAAGATACAAAGTGATGTTAATCAGACGGACATCAGCAACATGGGCATGTATTGACACTTTTTATTTAAAACAAAACTTAAAAATTAGTGGTATTTATTTTATAACCAAAGTTGACCCAACTAAAGGCTGCTATCCATTCACAGTTAATTTAGCTGCAAATCCTATTTATAATTATAATTTTTTAAATGGATTGGGCAAAAGCTATTCTTTCAATTGGCGCAATTTATATGACACAAGTCTTGTTGTTATTAGAAATAGGTCTATTTTAAACACCAAAGCTTTTATTAAAAAGAAAGGCGATTTTCGTTTCAGATTGGCACATAATCATATTTCTGGTTGTCAAGATTCTGTAAATACACCTTTTGTAAAATCAGGCATAAATGCAAGCTTTGATGCAGCTTCTGGAATACTTGTTACTTGTATTTTAAAAAATTACAAATTGATAAACCGTTCAGAACCTGGCTTTAAAGGCTATGCTTGGAAAGTAATGGATTCGCTCTCTGGCTTCGTTATTTCACCAAATGACACTGCAACTAATATTTCAATTAATTTTAGTAAAAAAGGGAATTACAGAGTTAGATTAGTTGGGATAAGCAACGCTGACTGCAACGATACTTTTTATCGAATAATTCAAGTTAGTGATATTAAATCTGAGTTTATAAGCCCCGATACCATAACATATTGCGCGCCCGTTATTACCCAATTATTTGCAAAAACCTACTCAGATATTCTTTCATACAGATGGGTAATTGATGGCAAAGAAATTAATAATACAAACCCAAACATTGGATTTTTGATAAGCCGAAACACTGGCCCTATTGGAATGGATGTTAAATTGATTACGAGCGGTGCTGCATGCAGCGACACGCTCGACAAAAAAGGGTATTTAAAAGTAATTGGCCCAATTCCTAAGTTCTCGCTTCAAAACAATGTTGGCTGCGAGAAGCTCAATGTTAAGTTTATTAATGAAAGTCGGTTTTTTAATATATTTTTTCTTGAATACGGGGATGGCAGCGCATTGGACTCAGTTAATTTTAACAGATACACTTATAGGATTTTTGATAGGTCTCTGCAAGAACAAATTTATTATCCCAAATTATCAGTCATTGATTCTTTTGGTTGTTTTGCTAGTTTCGAAAGAGATTCTGTCATTGCTTTTAAATCGCCACTTGGCAACTTTACTGTTAATAGGGATTCTGGCTGCGCCTTGTTGAATGTAAGGTTCAGAAACACCACAATTGGCGCTATTTCCTTTCAATGGGATTTTGACAATAATGGCACAATAGACAATGCTTTATTCAATCCTGTTTATGAATATCCCGCTGGTTTTTATAACCCTAAATTAATTAGTAAAAGTAGCAATAATTGTACAGACACGGTTCAAAACATAGCATTAATAAGATCCTACCCAAATCCTGATGTATCATTTACAAATACTTCAGACACCATTTGTTATGGAGAAACAGTTGTTTTTGATGCAAAATTAAACTCTAATTACTCAACAATTACAAACTGGATGTGGGATTTTGGCAATCCTTTTTTAAATAACGATACAAGTACAAAACAAAATACTAGTTATAAATTTATTAAGGTTTTAAATAACCTAGTTTCCATGCAGGTTATTGATAATTTTGGTTGTAAAGACACAGTTCAAAAATTTATATATGTTTACGATACGGTTGGCCCCGTTTCCAATCCACTTCAATTTGTTACCGTTCAAAACAATAGAGATGTTTTTATTCAATGGAATAAATCTAGTTTCAAAAAATTTAATGCCTATTATCTTTTTAGAGACAATGCCGGACTAACCCCAATTTATAATACAAACGACAAAAATGACACTAATTTCTTAGTAAATTCAGGATTAAATGTTGCGCAATCTAGATATTGCTACACCATAAAAACAGAAGATATTTGCAATAACATAGGGAAAGCTGCATTTCCACATTGTACAATATTACTTCAAGTGGACGACTCAATTAACAAATTAGAGCTGAATTGGCTTACTTACGAAGGATGGGGTTCGGCAATGGTGGATAAATACTACATTTACAGAAGTGAAACAGGCGGAGTATTCAAATTGCATGACTCGACAGACAATAATAATTACACAGACATAGACTTGTGCCCAAAGCAATTTTGTTATTATGTGGTAGCAAAACAAAGAAACGGAAAGTGGCGTTCAACTAGCAACACGGGTTGTGGCATACCAAAATATCAGCCGCCTTTGGCATTGGTAAAATCTATAAAAACAACGGTTTTGGAAAATGGCTCAACCTACACGCACTGGGAACCATACAAGGCCGTGCGCATTGTAAAGAAATATTATATTGCTAGAACAAATCAGGCTTTTGGGGCGAATAAATATTATGCCGAAAGCGACTCTACAGGATTTATTGACCAAGGGGCCAATGTTCTAACCAATGATTTTTCTTATGATTACAGAATTAGGGCAGAAGACCATTGCAAAGCAGAATCGCCACCAAGTTCCTCTAACAAAACTATTTTATTAAAAGGAAAAAGCATAAATTATGTTGCTAACTTGGATTGGACAGCCTATTTAAAATGGAGTAGCGGTGTAAAAGAATATCAAATTTTATTTCTTGAAGGGAACACTTACCGAGTATTGGCTAGTCTAGATAGTAGTAAAAAAATATTTGAATATAATTTTGTTGATGAATTACTCAATGACTCGCTATGCTTTAAAATTAAAGCCATAAAAGACACAAGCGAAAAAATAGAAAGCTTTTCAAATTTGGTCTGCCTAGTTTCTGATCCTAAAATGTTTGTTCCTTCGGCATTTTCTCCCAACAAAGATGGCCGTAATGACGTTTTTATTCCCCGTTCTATACTAATTTTTAACAATACGGGAAATCCTATTTTAGACTTTAACATGATAATTTACAACCGATGGGGCGAAAAAGTTTTTGAATCAAACGATGCAAAAATAGGTTGGGATGGCACTTATAAAGGAGAACAATGTCAGGAAGGCACTTATGTTTATTACATAAGAGGGCTTGGTTTAGATGGCAAAACAAGTTTTAAAATTAAAGGTGTAGTAACACTTTTGAGATAAACCCAACAATGTTTATATTTGCAGTCCTATAAATTAGGAAAAGCTGATGTTTGAAACTTTAAGTACAAAAATAGAAAAAGCCATTAAAACCTTAAAAGGGCAAGGCAGAATTTCGGAAATAAATGTAGCTGAAACTACAAAAGAAATAAGAAAGGCTTTGGTTGAGGCCGATGTCAATTTTAAAATTGCAAAAGATTTTACCGACCAAGTAAAAATAAAAGCACTGGGTCAAAATGTATTAACAAGCGTTTCGCCTGGGCAATTATTAGTTAAAATTGTAAATGATGAGTTGACGGAATTGTTGGGTGGTGCGCATTCTGAAATTGATTATAAAGGCAGCCCTTCTATTTTTTTAATTGCTGGCTTACAAGGTTCTGGGAAGACAACTTTTTCTGGAAAATTAGCTAAATACATAAAATCTAAAGGCAGAAATCCTCTTTTGGTAGCTTGCGATGTTTATCGTCCGGCTGCTATCAATCAATTAAAAGTTTTAGGCGAATCGATTGGGGTAACAGTTTTTTCTGAAGAAGAAAATAAAAACCCTGTTTCAATAGCCGAAAATGCTATTAAACATGCTAAGCAAAATGGTAACAATGTAATAATTATTGACACCGCAGGTCGTTTGAGTATTGATGAACAAATGATGCAAGAGATTTATAATATTAAACAAACTGTTAAGCCAACAGAAACTTTATTTGTTGTAGATTCTATGACGGGGCAAGATGCTGTAAATACAGCCAAAAACTTTAATGACAGATTGGATTTTGATGGTGTGGTTTTAACAAAACTAGATGGCGACACGAGAGGTGGAGCGGCATTGTCTATTAAAACGGTTGTAAACAAACCAATTAAATTTGTCAGCAATGGCGAAAAGTTAGATGCGCTTGAATTATTTTATCCAGACAGGATGGCTGGCAGAATTTTAGGCAAAGGCGATGTTGTAAGCTTGGTTGAAAGGGCGCAGGCTGTATATAATGAAGAGGAAGCACGAAAACTAAACAAAAAAATAAGTAAGAATAATTTTGATTTGCAAGATTTCATGACCCAATTGCAGCAAATTAAAAAAATGGGAAATATCAAAGATTTGATGTCCATGATGCCAGGCGTTGGGAATAAAATAAAAGATTTGGATATGGATGATTCTGTTTTCAAAAAAATTGAGGCAATCATTCAATCCATGACACCCGAAGAAAGAGAAAATCCAGATATTATAAAAGCAAGCAGAAAAACAAGGATAGCAAAAGGTTGCGGAAAAACAATTGAGGATGTTAATAAATTGCTAGACCAATTTGATGACATGAAAAAAATGATGAAAAGCATGAATACAATGAAAATGAAACGATAATTTTAGCTTTTTCTTAAAAACATAAATTCGTCTGCATTTTCTTTTCCATTTAAAGCTACCTTTTTAGAAAAATAATTTCATTTCAGAAAAAATAACACAATTTTTCATTTACCTTTGCGTTGTATATTGTATCTACTTTTAATAACCAATTAATTATAAAATTTTATGGAACCTAAAAAAAATCCAAATCTCGATTTTAGCAAAGACAGAACTCTTTTGAGAGTGCTTGGTTTTGCTGCTGTTTTAATGTTTTGTTATGTAATGTTCTCTTTCAAAGTTTTTGAGAAAAAAACAAAGAAAATGTCATTAACAATGATGACAGACGATGCAGAAATGATTGACAACACAGAGCAAAAAAAGGCGCCAGAACCACCAAAACCTGTAGAAATTAAATTAGTAGAAGACACCAAAGTGGTGGAAGAAACGATTGCAAGCACAGAACTAGACGAAACGGAAGCGATTTCTGAAAAAGCAGAGGGCCCTAAAGGTCCTGCACCAGCAGAAGAAGTAGTAGACAATACTATATACGAAAATGTGCAAAACAAGCCGTCTTTTAAAGGAGGCGAAGATGCTTTCTCTCGTTTTTCTGAAGACAATTTGAATTATCCAGAGGCGGAAAGAGATTTTGGAATCGAAGAAGATATTTGGGTGTATTTTGTTATTGAGAAAGATGGAACACTTTCTGATATCAATACCGATGGAAAAGGCAACAAAGCTTTGCAAGAAGCTGCCAAAGATTTTATTAAAAAAACAAAAGGCAGGTGGACACCAGGCAGCCAAAGAGGCAAGCCTGTTAGGGTGAAATTAAAATTAAGAGTTAGTTTTACTTTAGATTAAAATCCAATTAAAAAATATTAAAAAAAAGCCTGAAATTAATTTCAGGCTTTTTTTTGTCAATGGTTTTTTTAATCTTTAATATCCTTTTTTTAAAATGTTTTTGTATCTAATTTATAATTAAGTATTTTTGCTGAATAAAACTATGAAATATATAATTCTTTTTGCTTTAATCATTGGGCATCTTGTATTGAAAGCACAATGCAACCCATCGTATAAAGGCGTTTTGTGTATAGACAACCCAATTGAGTTTTTAGGAAATGTTACAGGCGGAGTTCAGTTTTATTGGAATTTTAATAATGAAGGTTCAAACAATACAAATCTAAATCCCATTTTCAAATTTTCTCAAGCAGGACTTAAAACTATTTCCTTTCTTTGCATAAAATCCAATGGCGACACTTGTGCAGGCAGCGTTCAATTGACTATTAAAAACCGGCCTAAAATAAATATCAGGTTGTTGACAGATTCGGTGCAATGTTTTGAAGGCAATGTGTTTTGTTTTAGAGATTCTAGTCTATCGGGCGAGAATAGTTCTTGTATTGTTTCTATAAAATATTTGTTTAGCGATGGAGAATTAATTAGTCGCACAGGTACGCGCTTCAATCCTGTTCAATTGCCGCAAACAATATGCAAAAGTATAAACGACCCGCAAGGACAAAGTGTAACTTTATTGGTAGAAGTTGAAGATTGCAATGGCTGCATAACCCGATATGATTACCCGCATGCTCTAAAAGTAGATTTTTTGCCTGTTCTGTTTGCTAGCTATAATGTAAATGCGGTTTCATGTGGCAAGGAAATTACTGCTTTATTTAAAAACGCCTCTCAGGTAAATTTATCCGATGTGCAATCCTTTGAATGGGATTTTGGAGATGGCAACAAAAGTAATAGTAATTGGGACACCATTAGCCATTTTTATAAAATTGGAGACAGTTTATCGCAGTCGTTTTTTCCCAAATTTAAGGTTACCACAAAACAAGGTTGTGTAAACACATTTAAAATGAAAAAAATTACGATGTTTAATCTAAAACCTCGTATTTATATTAGCAAAGACTCATCTTGTTTGGGAGACAGTTTTAGTTTTAAACTTTTGCCCGATTACATGAAAATCTTTGTAAAAAGCACAGATGTTAGTTGGCGATTTGGCACAACATTAATAAGAGATTATGGCGGTAGCTTCATATTTGGACGACTCGGTCCGCATCAAATATCAATGTCTATTAGCCATGTTTGCGGGCCCTTTATTTTCGAAGACACATTTAAAGTAATTGGCCCACTTAGCGTCATTGAAAGGGAATATTTAATTCCTCAGGAAGAAAGATTTCAGTGTGTTATCAAAGATTCGGTTCATTTTTTCGATCAATCAAAATTTTATCACAACGATTCATTTATACTAGATGACGATAGTTTATTTAGAAAGCAAGCCGGAAATTTGGGTCATAGTTTTACAAATAGGCAGCCAACAAACTACAGTACATTTATAAGAAAAAATGATTTCGTGGATAGATTATGGGATTTTGGCGATGAATATTGTGATGCCTGCACCACAGATATAAAAGCAAACAGAAACACATGGCTAAATTGCCGATACACAAGAACAAAAGACCCTGTGCATTGGTACACACCTTGGGATTCCGTATATCAATATTTATATGGATTTAAATCATTCGAAATTCCCGCTTTTAACAAACAAAATTTTCAATGTGAAAAAAGAAAAATATTTGCTTCCGATAGTGTGGCCATTACCTCCGATACTATTTTGTATTTTGGAGACAATCCTTTGGGCATTCGTGCAAAAGACAGTGCCATTTTTAAAGGATTGAGACAATATAAAATACCAGGAGGATTGTATGGCAAAGGCAGTTTGGATGCACCCATTCTAATGCAATTATATGTAAAAAGTAAAGACACAATTATTATAAATCGAAAAAACGGCAATGTACTACTGTTAATAATTGGGCCACAGTTTTATATGCTGGGTAAGAATGAAGAAGTTAGAGTAACAAGCAAGACCGATACTTGTTGGTTTATATTTGGGTTGAAAATAAATGTTGACACCATGGCTCCGCAATTTTTAAGGCCGCATCAAAAAGTGAAAAAATGGATCAAAAACCCATTTTTTAATGTTGGCGACAGCATAAACCCCGATTTTCACAGACAATTATTTTATAACAAAGTCCCTGTTTGTTTTTTATTTAGATTAACACAAAAGGATTGGAAACACCCTTTAAAATGCGAAAACGAAACGGCTGCGAAACTCTCTTTAATGCCACCATCAGCCAAGAGACTGCGAATATCTGACCAATATTGTTTTGGATATGGAAATAAAATTGTTGAGTTCGATTTTGGGGAAACCAAACCCGGTTGTTCGCAATCGTTTGCTAAAATAAATTTTAATTACAAAAAATATCCAGACTCGTTTTTTTTAATAAATGATTTAGACAAAGGCGATGTTTATCGAAATACTTTTACTAACAAATCAAAACCATATACAGGCTATTTGAATGAAGGACCATTTAGAGGCACGATTTTTAAAAAATATAGCGACAATGTTTTGGATAGCATCGCTTTGCAAGCAATAGACATTGCATTAATTATTGGAAATGGCAACAGTGTAGAGTTTTGTTCAGACACCATTTTCTATCCTAATTTTGTTTTTTTTCCTAGAATTAATACCTTATTTGATATTTTAGGGAAGAAAAAAAATGACATTAATGTAGTATGTGCCAGAGAGCCTGTTTGTGTTTATGTGCCCAAGGAAGACAGCAAAAGCAATAAGTTTATTGATGCCAACAATTGGTTTTTTATAGATTTTCACAGTAGAGACACCCTTCAAAGTGTCAGAGAAAACTACTATAAATTACAAAAAAACAGAAGATTCCCTAATCAGTTGGTAAATTATGTTGTTGTTTCTAGGTTTGATAAAACAAAAAAAGGCAGTGCGCAATTTAAAAGTGACACGATTTTTACAGCCATTGTTCATAAACATAGATTAAAACTCCTAAACACCGTAAACAACAATCTTTTTATTGAAAAACTACAAAATCTAGGCTTTATTTATTCTGAGTTAAATAACGAATCCATTTTGGATTTTATTTGGAACAATACAGGAACAATTGGCTTGCCATCTTCGGGCAGCAAAGGCTGCGTTGATACATTGGGTTTTGGGCGCTTACTAAGATTTGAAATTATTCAAGATTCTGTAACCTATCTTTCATTCAAAGACTCTTCTTTTGCGCCATTGGATATTAGCACGCCACACAACACTTATTGTTTTAATTCTCCTTACAACGGAAATTTTCTTGTTTTAAGAGAAATGGAAAGCGGGTTACCCAATTATTGTCCAAAATATGAAGAAAAGTATGTGATTGTTGGACACAAAGCAAGTGTAGAATTTCAAGACAGCATATTTTGTAAAGGCGAACCCATTGAAGCAAAAACAGAGTTTCGCTATTATTCCACAGCCGATTCTTCTTTTGGATTGATAGATTCCATAGATTATTGGACAGACAGAGCGGACAGTGCTGGTTTAAAAGGTTTTGAAGGAATGACGATTTGGGATTATGACAAAAACGATGATGACAGAAATAATCCAGTCACTATTTTTGGTCAATTTCCTTATGCAACAAAAGGGATAGGCAACCCAAGCAAAATTTTAGGCAATGAGCCAAATGGTATCTATTATCGTTCTCCAGGATTTTATAGTTTAAGGGTAAAAAGTGCAGACAGTCTTGGTTGTATCGACACTTTCAAGCAGAATTTATATATTTTAGGCCCTCAGGCAGGCTTTTATATTGATTATGTTGCACCCAATTGCAAAACGATTGTTGAGCTTTTTGACACTTCAAAAATCATAGACCCTTGTGTTATAAAAGGACTTTCTCCGTGTGATTTTATCATTTATTGGCGCATTAATTGGGGAGACGGCAGCCCTGAAGATGAATTTACAAAAAACAGACCTTTGCAGTTTGGCCATGATTATAAAACCAATGGCACTTTTAGAATTTGGTTTTACATCAATACAATTATGGGTTGCACAGACTCTGTGTTTATGGACATTTCTGTTCCGGGACCCAAGCCACGCTTTGTAACCGAATCTACAACGACTATTTGTGTGAATGACAGTGTAAAATTCAGAAACACCTCTATAAACCCAACAACTTCTGCCCAATGGCTTTGGAATTTTGGCGATGATTTGTTTCAACCCCAAAAAGACACCGGCATTATTTGGCACCAATATAAAAAAACAGGCGAGTTTTTTGTTTATCTTGCCCAAGACGACAGTATAAAAAACACTGGCAAATTTTGCACAGAAACTTATCCTGACACTTTTAACAAGATAAAAGTTATTGTAAAACCAAACGATGTAATCAATCTTAGTGCAATGCCAAAAATTATATGTGTGGGCGATTCTGTAAAAATTAATGCAACGATTCAGTCTTTTAATAATTATCAAAAATATGATTGGCGATTTGAAAACGATTCTTTTCAAACAAAAAACAACAAAACCATTAGCTATCAACTAACGAAAACAGGCGCATTTAAAGTGTATTTTAAACCCAATTTGTTTGGCCTACAAATCTTAGCATGTCCGAATATGGATTCTATTGAGGTATTTGCAGACACCATTATTGCAAACTTTGACATTGACACTAGCAATGCACCCGATTATTGTTTTAATAATACCTCCACAAACGGGGTTTCCTACCGTTGGGGCTTTTTTCACGATGATGATATTGTGAGCAATAAAAAGGTGTTTTTAGAAAATGAGAGTCAAAATGCACCTGAAAACAGAATTTGCGAAAATTTTAGAAAAAATCCTGGCGAAAACTGGATTTGTTTGGAAGCAAAAAATGCTTTGGGATGCAAGGATACGATTTGCAAGAAAATAATCAACCGATTTGAGCAATTGGTATTGCCGCCCAATGTATTTACCCCTGGCGCAAAAGATGGTTTTGTTTCAAAAGACAAAGACGGAAACGAAGGCAACAATGTTTTTAATATTTACATCAAAGGCGAAGACTATTATGATTTAACAATATATGACAGATGGGGCGTTAAGGTTTTTGAAAGCAAAGACAAAAATATTGATTGGAACGGGCAGGTTTTTAATAACGGAACAGATTGCCCTTCGGGTTCTTATTTCTATGTTTTAACCTATCGTTTTAAATCCAGTGAAACCAAAGAATCTATTTTGAATGGCACTGTTACGCTGATAAGAGAATAATTTTTATTTAATTAGGCATCTAATAAATGCATTCTATTACTTAACAAATCTAATATCCTAAAGGTCAAAAATTAGCCGAAAAAACCAATGGTTTTATTTAATAATTAGCGCCAAAAGGTAATAGATTGATCCTGCTAAAACGATGGTTACTGGCAATGTTAAAAGCCAAGCTATTCCAATTGCTTTTATAGTTGCAGGTTGTAGGTTTTTTATTCCTTTAGATGCTGTCATTGCGCCAGCAATACCAGAAGAAAGCACATGCGTTGTGGAAACAGGCAAACCAAAAGCAGAGCTTAATCCGATAGTAGAGGCAGCGGTTAATTCGGCTGTTGCTCCCTCGGCATAGGTCATGTGTCTTTTTCCGATTTTTTCACCAATTGTGATTGCAATCCTTTTCCAACCAATCATGGTGCCCAATCCAAGGCATATAGCAACCATCAAGGTTACCCATAGTGGCGAATATTCTGTGTCGTCTCTTAATACTTCAAGATTTGCTTTTATAACTTTAACCCCTGATTTGTCTTCCAAAAAAGTTGGGTTTTTCAACTCGTTTTTTACTTTTTTGTTAACTTCCGATAAGATTGTTCTAACAGCAATAACAGAAACTTTCATTGTTTTTTCATCCACATTAGAAGTGGTTTTTAATTGCTCCAAAGTTTCAATCTTTTGTCTTGCTTCAGATGTCTTTACAAGCAAATCTGATTTTTTCTCTTTTATTAAAATGGTTTCAATATTAGAAATACTTGCCAATGTTTTAGAGGCGTTGTAATGCTCATTTAATCCAAATTGAACGGGCATAAAAGTAATTAATATGATCAGAACAAGACCTATTCCTTTTTGTCCATCATTGTTTCCATGAAAAAAGCTAACCAATGTGCAAGTGCTGATTAAGATGGCACGAATCCAAGTTGGTGGTTTTTGACCTGGCTCAGGTTCTTTAAAAATTTGCTTATTGGCTTTTAATACTCTTTTAAGAATATACATTAATAATATGGTTACAGAAAAGCCAAACAAAGGAGAAACCAACAAGGACAGGCCAATGTCGCCTGCTTTTCCCCAGTTTACACCATTGCCACCGTGCATAATATAAAAAACGATGCCTACGCCCAAAATTGAGCCTATTAATGTATGCGAGCTACTGCAAGGAATGCCTATATACCATGTGCCTATGTTCCAAACAATACCCGAGATTAAAAGCCCGAGTATTAGACTAACACTTTCGCCCGTGGAGATATTTATCATGTCCTCGAGCGGCAATAGATGAACAATTCCCATGGCTACTTTGAAGCCAAAATACGAACTGACTACCAAGCCCAGAAAATTGAAAAACCCTGACCAAACAACTGCGAAGTTTGGTTTCATTGCACCAGTGTAGATAACGGTTGCCACTGCATTTGCGGTGTCGTGAAAACCATTGGCAAACTCGAACACACAAACTGCTAAAATGCAAATAACGAATAATATGCCTAGCCATCCTTCTAATCCAAATATCATGGTGCAAAGGTGCTGCGCCAATGTTAATTTAATGTTAAGCGAACTTAAACTGAATATTAAGTTTTAAAGGTTTTGTATTAAATAAAAAAACACTAAATCTCTATAACAAGTTCATCAAAAGCCAAAAACATATTGGAAGGCAGAATTTTTGGAACCTCTTTGTGCAACCCTAATTGATGGCTTATATGCGTAAAATAAACTGTTGGAATCTCTAATTCTTGCGCCAGCGAAATGGCTTCGTCAAGCGTAAAATGGCTGATGTGTTTTTCTTTTCTAAGGGCATTAAGCACCAAAACTTTAGACCCTTTTATCTTTTCTTTTTCTTTTTCAGAAATAAAGTTGGCATCCGTTATATAAGTAAAATCTTGGATGCGGAACCCTAAAACAGGCATTTTAAAATGAAATACTTCTATGGGAATCACCTCAATAGCATCGATAAAAAAAGGGGTGCTGTCTATTGTAATTAAATTAATTTGTGGAATGCCAGGGTATTTTTTTTCTGCAAAAACATATTGGTACTCTCTTTTCAAAGCCGCCTGAACCGGCAACGATGCATAAACATCAATCACTTTTTTATTCAAATAATTAAAAGCCCTGATGTCGTCCATGCCTGCAATATGGTCTTTGTGTTCGTGGGTAAATATCAAAGCATCAAGCTTTTTTGTTTTCGCTCGCAACATTTGTTGCCTAAAATCGGGGCCACTGTCTATTACAAAAACCTTGTCGTTGATGTCTATCTGAATGCTGCTTCGCAGCCTTTTATCGAAAGTTGACTCGCTAGAACAAACCTCGCATGTGCAACCAATCAAAGGCACACCCTGCGAAGTTCCGGTTCCTAAAAAAGTAACTTTCATGCGATTTTTTATTTAAATTAATTCTTCGTCACCGTCTCCATAAGTTTCGCCAAACTCATCGTCTTCGTTTATCATGTCGTCTTCTTCGCCCTCTTCGCCAAAACCCTCTTCGTTAAAGTTTTCTTCCACCATGGGCGCATGCGTGCTCACCATTTTATTTGCTATTTCATCAAACTCCGACTCGTCAACGATTTTAAACCTGCCAACGCCTTCCTTTTGTTTTGGTGCTTTGCCCACCGTTTTTGAAATCAGAGGATAGGCAACACCGCTCACATCATTTTGAATGCTTTGTAACACAATATTTAGAATCCATTCTTCATTAAAATCTGTGATTAAAATAAACTTCTGGTACGGATCGTTCACACAGTCTTTTAGTTTTGTTTTGCTCATCAAGGCTTTGCTTTCATTTTTTAGGCTAATCTCTTTATATTTCCTCCAATTGTCGTCAGATACATAAAAAGAAGAGTCGTAATCTTTGTTGAAACCAATAGAATCAATAATGATATTAAAAAACTCTTTAAAACTATTGCCCGGCTGAATATCTATAACTCTATAAATATCCTCATCCTCCTCAAACCAAACTTTAAATCTATAAATCATAAAGTGCAAATTTATGTTTTTTTAAATTCAATATCAAAGCCTAATTATTTTAAATCAATATTTAGTTTTTTTGCCCGTGCTTTTAAATAAACCATCGCATCTTGTTTATTGTCCGACACCTCTCCATCAAGAATGGCTTGCTTAACATCATTTTTCAAAATCCCAATATGCTCTCTTTTTATAATATTAAAATGCGCCATAATATCCGTGCCGCTAATGGGAGGCTGCCAGTTTCGGAGATAATCTTTCTCCACCACATCTTTTATTTTCTCCTCCACCAGCGCAAAATTTTGTTTTATCCGCTCCACTTTCTTCTCGTTTTTGCTCGTAATGTCGCTTTTGCACAACAGCATTAGTTGGTCAATGTCCTCTCCCACCTCCATCATCAATCGCCTAACCGCACTGTCCGTAACCTTTTCCGTAGAAAGCACGATGGGGCGCAAATGCAAGAGCACCATTTTTTCCACAAACTTCATTTTCTCGTTCAGCGGCAAACGCATTTTTTTAAAAATACCCTTCACCATTTTGCTGCCCTTGTCCTCGTGTCCATGAAAAGTCCACCCTGTGCCATTTTCAAACCGCTTGGTGGCGGGTTTTGCTATGTCGTGCAATATAGCAGCCCAACGCAGCCAAAGGTCGTTGCTCATCATCGCCAAATTGTCTAAAACCTTTATCGTATGGTAAAAATTGTCTTTATGGCTCAAGCCATTTTTTGTTTCCACACCATATAAAGCCTGCATTTCGGGAAAAACAAGCGCCAACAAACCCGTGTCAAAAAGATATTCAAACCCAATAGAGGGCACAGGTGAAAGAATGATTTTATTCAACTCGTCCGTTATCCGCTCTTGCGAAATAATCTCTATGCGGTCTTTGTTTTTTTCTATCCCTTCAAAAGTTTTTTCATCCATCCTAAACCCCAGTTGACAAGCAAACCGAATGGCTCGCAACATTCTTAGCGGGTCGTCACTAAATGTTTTGTCAGCATCCATAGGCGTGCGAATCATTTGACGGTCTATGTCGTCCAATCCCCCAAAAGGGTCAATCAATTGTCCAAAATCTGCCTTGTTCAACCCTATGCCCATGGCATTAATCGTTAAATCCCTGCGCTCTTGGTCGTCTTGCAGCGTGCCGTCTTCCACAATCGGGTTCCTGCTGTCTCGGCTATAGCTTTCCTTTCTTGCCCCCACAAACTCAAGAATCAAATCCTTATAAATAATTTGTGCCGTGCCATAGTTTTCGAAAAAAGAAAACTTGCAAGGCGACAGCCTCCCAGCCACCATCTTAGCAAAAGAAATACCCTTGCCCACCACCAAAATATCAATGTCTTTAGAGTTTCGCTCCAAAATAATATCCCTAACATAGCCGCCAATCAAATAAACATCCGTATTGGTTTCATTCGCCAGCTCAGCAATAACATTAAACAAAGAAAGATTTTTTTGAAACAAAGGTGCCTGATTAAGAAACATGCTGCAAAATTATTCAAAAATATGGGATATTATGCTTAGTGGATAGTTTTATTGTTCAGAAGCCTTTTCCTGCTCATCGCTTGCAGTCTTGCCGGCTAGGCTATTTTAGATTTATTGAATTTTGATTTTGGATTTTTCGCATGCGCATCAGATGTGCTGGCTTGTCCGTGCCTTAAGTCATGCGTCATTCTACCTATTATATTGGATGGATTGAAATCCATCCCTATCAAATCGGTCGAACTTAAGGTTCGTAGGAATGAAAATAGACCTATAAGGTTGCCCGTTATTATGTTATCGGTTATAAAGTCGGAGTGCATTTGTTTTGCAAACAAGGTGTTGCCCAAAATGCCCAATTGGTCTGCTCGCACATTGTTAAAATTGGCTAGCAACAGTTACAATTTCAGTTAGTGGAAGATATTTTTCTAAATTCATTTGTTTAAGTGTCCATAGGCACATAGTTTAATCACTCGCAAGAAGCGAGCGATAGCCGCTGGCGCAGCGGGATTACAAGCAAATGTCTTCATGATGAAAACACTTTGAATGACATGAAATACTATCATTATTTATCACTTAACATTCATCATAAACAATGCTGTAAATATAATAATATCTTGCACAAAATGAATGGTCCAAGCAATTGAAAGTCCTTTTGTTTCTATAGTTGCCTTGCATAAAATATAGCCTAAAGCTCCCGACATTAAAACACCCACGAACCCACTTGGCCAACCAAAATAATGAGGAAGTCCAAATAATATGGCCGATATAATTAATATTGTCCGTTTAGGATAATGATTGAAAAGACCGCCAACAATACCAAATCGAAAAATCAGTTCTTCTGACAATGAATTTGTTAATGAAAACAATAATATTAAAGGTATAAAACTCCATTGAAAATTGTCAATGCTGTTCGTGTATTTAACCGCCAAGAACATAAATATGCCTGTTGCAATACTTATAAAAAGCAATAATTGAAGCCCATTTATTTTCCAAGAAGATTTTCCATTGATTCCAAGCCATTTTTCTTTTTCAGCAATTATGCTTAATTGTCCCTTTCTAAGAAACTGTCTACTTTCAGGGCTTAAAAAAAGAATAGATACTGTTACTAAAATTCCTACTATCAATGCCAATAACTGATATTTTGCCAAACCATTCACAAAATTATTCGGGTGGATTTGTAGTGTAATTTCTTTAGTAAAAGTACTCGCTGTTACTAATAGAATAGTTGCAACTCCTGCAACTATGAGTGTGTAAAACATTTTCATATCGGATTTATTTTTTGCAAAGTTCTGATTTAAAAATGCGCTTTCTGTTACCAAATGATAACTAATGATTATTCGCTAATTCTTTTCTTATTCTGCTCAAACTTTGTGGTGTTATGCCTAAATAAGATGCAATATATTTTTGTGGTGTTCGAAGAATAATATTTGGCTGTTTTGCCAATAATTCAACATACCTGTCCGATGCAGTTTTTATAAGTAAAGCTATTTGTTGTTCTTGCTTATGAATAAAAAGTCCTTCGGCAGCAAAACGGCAAATTTTATCGCCAAATTCGGTATTGAAACTTAATTTTTCAAAATTCACTCGCGGTATTCTAAATATTTCTGACGGTTCAAAAGTTATTACCTCAAGTGGTGTGGGTCGTTGGTCAAGAAACGACATATAATCACCAAAAAAATCTCCTTCATAGCACAGGTCAATACACACAAAGTTATTATTGTTCCAAAGTAAAATTCCGCCACTACCTTTTAAAATAAAACTCAAATACTTTTCAGTCGTGTTTGTGTTTTTAATGATTGAGTCTTTTGTCGTTGTTATAACTTCACCAAGGTCTGCAAACGATTTCCACGCTTTAAGAGGAACTTTGAAGTAAGGGTCAAATGCTTGTTTTATAGTTTCTTCAGTCTTCATACAATAACCGCCAACGACAGTCTATCTAAATACTCCGCAAACATACATAAACAATTGGATACTTAACTTTATAATTCTCCAAAGCCCTATCAATACTCAATTCTGGGTCTTGAATTTCATCTAACCTTTCCGAGGCTACTTGTGCCAACCATAGTTTAAAGGGTTCTGCTTTGGGTGATGGAATGGATTGAATAATACGCAGCAATGTTTCGGTATCAGCTACATCTGTATCTCTCATTTTACCATCCTCAGCAAGCATTTTCAACTGTCCCAATTTTGAG